>Ga0302274_10002633_pt1 | contig 16312 bp, 16 predicted proteins | sample III_Bog_N2_1_FD_198755 | JGI IMG/M metagenome (GOLD analysis project Ga0302274, IMG submission 198755) | Peat permafrost microbial communities from Stordalen Mire near Abisko, Sweden - III_Bog_N2_1 | ecosystem: Environmental > Terrestrial > Soil > Wetlands > Peat | place: Sweden: Abisko...
AGTAAGGGTACCGTTCTCGACGGCAGCAATAATTTCTTTTATTGATACTTTTTGTTCATGCACCTCGTAACCATCCTTACGTAGTAATTCAATAATGCTGCTTCTTGTAACGCCATCTAAGATATTGCCGTCTAATTCAGGTGTGTAAACTACGTTGTTAATGGCAAAAAATACATTCATGGTACCGGCTTCTTCAATGGTATCAAAATCGCGGCCATCTAACCATAATACCTGGTCAAATCCATCTTTTTGTGCTTCTTTTAATGGTAGCATGGTAGCGCCATAATTACCTGCGGCTTTGGCAGCACCGGTTCCGCCTGAAAATGCACGCACATATGTGTCAGCCACTAAAACTTTTACTGGTCTGTTAAAATAAGGGCCACAAGGTGAGGTGATGATCATGAACTGAAACTCAGTAGTTGGCTTAACACCAATGTGATTATCCATAGCCATCATAAATGGGCGCACATATAACGAACTGCCTTCTGTAACAGGTATCCATCCTATATCTAATTTCACCAATTCTTTAATGGCTTCCATAAATAGCTCTTTTGGAACTTCAGGCATACCCATACGTAAGGCTGATTTATTAAAACGCTCACTATTTTGTTCAGGACGAAAAAGCTGTGCATTACCTGACACATCTTTATACGCTTTCATCCCCTCAAATATCAATTGGCCATAGTGCAATGAAAATGTAGCAGGACTAATACTTAAATTGTCGAAGGGAACAATACGGCTATTTTGCCATTTACCATCAGCATAATTGGCAATGAACATATGGTCGGCATAATATTTTCCGAAAGGAATATTGTTAAAATCTATATTTTGGAGGCGTGATTTTGTAGTTGGTGTAATTGTAATTGGATAAGCCATACTTTTTGCGAGCTACATTTTTTTAAACATGAATAATTTAAGCTATGAGTAATTTAACTATTGTTACTGAGCCGACTGAAAACAACCAGGTATTAAAAAAGCTTTTCAGGGAAGTTTATATTGGTAATGACCATGAAATGCAGACGCCTGATGATGTTGCTAAGGTAAGGCATTTTGGTAATAACGGGCGCAAAATTTTTATAGGGGTTACAAGTAATGACGGCGAGATATTAAAACCTGCAGACAGAACGCTACTTCAAAAAATATTAGCCGCTGTTAAACTTAGTGAGGATGATGTATTTATAGCCTCCATTAACGATATTTTACCTGCTTCCTTTAACAACTTTATAGAAGGTAATGCGTTTGATAAATTGTTCTTTTTTGGTGTTGAGCCTATACAGCTTAATTGGCATTTGGATATAGTGCAATACCAAAGAACATTTTTTAGTGATAAGGAACTGTTGTTTGCTGAATCATTATCCGTTTTAAGCACTAATGATTTAGCCAAGAAAAAATTATGGATGCAATTACAACTAATTTTTAATTTAAAATAAGTAAAATGCCACCCCTGTTATTTGCCACACATAACCAGCATAAAGTGGATGAGGTGCGCGCCATATTAGGAGATGAAATACCCGTAATATCATTAAATGATATTGAATTTAACGAAGAACTGCCGGAAACACATGATACCTTAAAAGAAAATGCTTTTGAAAAGGCCGAATTTGTTCATAAAAAAACAGGTAGAGATTGTTTTGCTGAAGATACAGGCCTTGAAATTGAAGTGCTTGGCGGTGAGCCTGGTGTAAGAACGGCTCGTTATGCGGGCACAGGTAAAAACTCAATAGACAATATACAACTCGTATTACAAAGATTGGCGGATAACAGCAATAGAAAAGCAACATTTCGTACTGTAATTGCCTGTATATCAAAAGATAATACAATTTTTTTTGAGGGCAAAATTACCGGTTCAATAAGCCCCAAAATGTCGGGAATAAAAGGTTTTGGCTACGACCCCGTCTTTATACCCGAAGGTTATAACAAGACCTTTGCAGAGTTAGACGCATCAATAAAAAATGCTATTAGCCACAGGGCTAAGGCGTTTGAGGATTTTAAGGCTTATTTACAGAAATTTAATTCCAAATAAATACTTGCTAAATGCAACGATTTCAGCTAATTTTAAATCTTTAAACTACAACTGATGACCCTACGGGTTCAAAAAACATACGATGAAACCGAATTGATCAGTGGCTGCAGAAAGCAGGATAGGCATTGTCAGGAGGCCCTTTATAAGTTTTATGCAGCAAAAATGTATGCAGTTTGCCTTCGATATGCAGATAATAAGCATTATGCCGAAGACATTTTGCAGGAAGGATTTGTTAAAGTATTTAATAATATATCAAAGTTTAGGAACGAAGGTTCTTTTGAGGGTTGGATAAGACGAATAATGGTTAATACGGCAATAGAGTTCATCCGTAAAACAGCAGTTTATTTAAAGGAATTTGAAATTGAAAAAGTTGTTCATTACAGGGACGATTTTGATGTGGTTAATAAATTATGTGCCGATGATCTTATGAAAATAATACAATCACTACCTACAGGATATCGCACAGTATTTAACCTTTATGCCATAGAAGGGTATGCGCACAAAGAAATTTCTGTTATGCTTGGCATTAGTGAAGGCACGTCTAAATCACAGTTGGCAAGGGCCCGTTACATGTTACAAAATAAAGTGAAAGAGGTGCAAAAGGTTTCTTATGAAATCGCCATTTAACCATGAAGATAATATTGATGATATCTTTCGCCGTGAATTGAAAGATCATCGCGTCGCTACACCCAAAGGTATTTGGAGTAATATAAATTCGCGTCTACAAGTAAGAAAAAATCCGTTACCCGGCTACATAGCAGCAGCTACAGTCATTGGGGCTTTCATGTTAGCAGGATGGTGGGGCGTTAGCCAAAATAATGCAAAACCATCAAAAGGTGTTATAGCTACAACCAATAATAGCATAGTTAATAAAGTTGGTTTAACAAATACTGCAACATCTTCAAAACACACACCATTACAAACAATAACTGCAACAATTGCTGATAAGAAAAAGCAAACCATTGCATTACTGGCTGGAAATAGTACAACCCCAGTTGCGGCACTTACTTCTCAAATTCAACCATCATCTGAAGCGATAGCAATGAATTATTCTTCCTCAGATTTTGTGAATGAACCCACTGCTGATGTAGAAACATTACCAACGGGGTCACAAACTCAGTTTACTGCTTTACTACTTATGGCACCAAAACCGGCAATAGCCTTATCAGCTTCACAGTTAAACGATATAAACTATAATGACGCGATTCTATCATCGCCACCTAAAGAAATTGCTACGTTAAGTAATAAAAGTATCAGGGGCTTTTATGCAGGCGCAAATACTTCTATTACTAATGTTTGGATATTGGATCGCGTAGCTCTGCATGAAACAAACTTCAATTATTCTATTACATCAGGCTATACTTATGGTTTACAGGGTGGCTATAATTTTTCTGATAATTTTGGTTTAGAAGCAGGGCTTACAATTAATGCCAGGGATGGGCAGAATTACACGTTAAATATTAATAATGTTACACCCGAAAATAAATCTGTCGTATTAAACTATACTGAAATACCGATTATAGCCAAATTTAAAATACCGCAAATAGCTTCGTTTACAGGTATGCCTCTTGTACTTAATATTAACGTGGGTGCCTCTTATGGTTATCTTAGATATGCCCGCACATTTGAGGATGGTGATAGAACAGGTAGCAGGGATCAGTATCCCAACAACCAGCTTAATGTTTTAGCAGGGTTTAATTATGATATATATACACACCATCCTTATTCATTTTCATTTGGTTTTATGGCTGAGTATGGCGTTAATACGGTTGATAATGGCGGTAGTCAAAACTCAGCAACAGCCGCGGCATTACCACTTTCACAATATGCCAATGGTAGCGATTTCAATATGCCCCACAACCTAACTCTTGGGTTAACAGTAGCGGTGAATTATAATTTTTCGCTTTTTCATTAATAACCAATTTCAGTTCCCTTACAGACTACAGTAATGTAGCGCTTATATATTTTATGTATTTTTATAAACTATGTGTGCTTCAGATCAGTAAATAATGGAGGATAAAAAAAACAATATCGCATTAATGGTTCATGCCTGCGACAGGTATAAGTTTTTATATAAGGGCTTTCAATATTTTTTTTTAAAAAACTGGGATATTAACGCGGTTAAGTGCAACTATTATTTTGCCACAGAAGAAATTGACGCTACTATACCGGGATTTCAAAATATAAAATCGGGTAAAGGAGAGTGGTCTGACAGGCTTGCTATTTTGTTAAAAGAAAAAATTAAAGAAGACTATGTATTATATTTTCAGGAAGACATGTGGCTGACTAAAAAGGTAAATGCTAATTTTTTCAATAAATTATTTGAATTAATGTTAGCTAATGATTGGAAACAGGTTAAGCTGCATAGCTCTGAGGTATATAAAACCAAAGAATCAAAACTTTTTATTGAAGGGTTTAATGTGGCAGAGATCAATAATGAAGAATCGGGGTTTTTAATGTCGCACCAGGTTACCCTTTGGAAGAAAAGTTTTTTAATTGCACAGCTGTTAAAACATGAACACCCCTGGAGAAATGAAAGAAAAGCAACTAAACGGCTTAAAAAACTAAACCCTGTCATTTATCACATTGATTACTTTGCAGAAAATGGTAAGCCGGCTATTAATAAAAATAAAGAGTCAATTGACAGAAGTGAGTATCAAACCATATCGGTTAATGGCGCCTTAAATGATAATGTTAAACCGTTTATAAATACTTTAATGCATGAAACAGGTGAATATCTGGATTATGCTAAAGAATTAAAGGAGCATTATGACCATAATTTGACCCATGATGGAAAACCAAAGCCCAGAAAAGTGGATATAGTTAAAAAAATTAAAAACTGGATACTTCAAAAATAGCATAAGCAATACGTTGGCCCCTTTTAAAGCTTTTATTTTCCTTGAAAGAAATGTAACTTTTTAACGAGTTATCCGTCACACCATCATATCATGTCGATAAGAGAGTTTAACAAATGTGTTGAATTGTTCTCTGACCGCATTTTTCGTTTCATCCTCAAGAATATTCGTGATGAGGATGACGCTAAAGATGTAGTCCAGAATACATTTGAAATATTATGGAAAAATTACGAAAAAATTGATTTTGATAAAGCTAAGGCGTATTTGTTTACCGTAAGCTATCACAATATGATAGATGGTATACGAAAAACAAAACGCATTACAAGAATGGAAGACAATCACCTGATGATAATAGATGAAGAAAAACATTATTCAGGAACCAAAGAAATTTTAGATGAGGCTTTATCAAAACTGCCGGAAATACAAAAAACAGTGGTAATACTAAGAGATTACGAGGGATATAATTATGATGAAATAGGAAAAATTACGGGGTTGACCGAATCGCAGGTGAAGGTGTATATTTTCAGGGCAAGACAGGCTTTGAAAAATTATTTAGTTAGTGTTGAAAAAGTAATATAGAAACAAATCAAATGAAGATCAATAAAATAAATTATGAAGAGTACCTGGTAAACAGCTTAGAAGGGTTACTTAGTACAGAAGAACAGGCGGAGCTGGATAGTTTTTTGTATAAACATCCTGAATTAAAGCAGGACGTGAATGCTTATAAGCGTGTTTTTCTTGTAGCGGATAAAACAATTACTTATCCAAACAAATCATTGTTGTTTAAACCTGAACCAAGTCAAATACTATCTACGTTTGACCAAAAAAGGTCTGTAAAAATAAATAGCCTTAATTACGAAGCATACATCATAAACAATTTAGAAGGTAAACTTACCACAGAAGAGCAAGCTATGCTTGATAGTTACCTGCACGACCACCCTGAGCTTAAGTATGAAGTTGAGGCTTATAAAATGACTTTTCTCGTTCCGGATGAAAGCGTAAAATATGACCGAAAGATGTTGCTGTATAAATCAGAAACTGTTGTGCGCCCGCTTAGCCCTTTTTACAAGCGCTATTCAGTGTTGACGGGTGCAGCAGCGGCTATTTTGTTGTTATTAGTGTTCCGGTTTTCTCTTTATAACACTTTTTTAAATAGCAATACTGTTAACACACCCGAAGCATCAGGCCAACCATACCAGCAAAATTATTTGCATTCTTCTAATGCTTCATTCCCGGGCCGTACTGCACAGGAAGATTTTCCGTCACTTACAGGAAACCCTCAGGGCAGTAGGGTTATTAATTATCAAACACGTTCTGTTTTCCCAATTCAGGTGGCTTATAATAATCAAGAAATACAGGCAAAGGATGTTTCCTCTATTCCGGTTAAAGAAGCAGCATATATACCTCAGCAGCAAAACAGGAGGTTGCCAATAATACCAACAGATAACTCTGAACATGCTCGTATTATTACAGCTACACAATTAGCACAACGCAATCAAAGTGCGTGGATAAGTAATGCGGCATCAGTAGGTAAAACTATATGGCACCTGAGTGGCAGGCAGTTACCTAATGAAGCGGCTAATGGCCAGCAACAACAAATTTCGCAGGTTAGTTATGATAGTAAAGTGTTCTCTTTTATAAAAGTGGTTCATTAATTAATACGTTATGAAGAAATTTATATTAAGTGCATTATTGGTATTGAGTGTGCTGGCTGGCCATGCACAGGTTAATACTGATAAGGTTATTATACATATAGGCGGTCATGTTTTTACATTAAGCGGCGATATAGAACTAAGCAATTTAGGGAATTCTCAAAAAATAATAGAGGGTGATTCGACGGTTACAAAGTATCCTAATGTTACTATAGTTACTAATTCAAAAACACACACTAAAGAAATTTATATTAATGGCGGAGCAGAAGATTTTTCTTATAACCCGGGCTCTATTTATATGAATTTTGGTGGCCAGATGGATTCTATGTTTAATAACAAATTTTTTAGAGGTGATAATATGCCCAATTTATCATTCAATTGGAGCAATGGCAACTTTCCGGGTAATATGGATAGTATGATAACTATTAATAAAAAATGGATGGACTCTATGGTTCACAGAAATAATTACCAGATGATGCCACAACAATACTATTATCAGTGGAACAATAATGGCAATAATGATGAAAATAAAGAAGAACTGAAAGAAAAAATTGAAAACCTGAACGAGCAGTTGAATAATTTGCAGAACCAATTAAATAAGATAAATGAACAATCTAAGATACAGGGGAAAGAAAACTCCAATGTACCGACACAACAAGATACTACACGGGTAAGAGTGGGCAATTTTAGTATTATAATTAATCATAACGGGGTAAAGATCGGACATCCTGATACATCATTACATTCATCCAATAATGAAGCGGGAAGCGGAGGGTGTAAACAAAACTTTACCACACATTGGCTGCTACTTGATATTGGTTTTAACACTTATCTTAATAATTTATCAACCAATTTACCGTCGGGTTATTCTCCTCTTGAATTGATACAGGGGAAATCAGTTAACGTTAACCTGGAGTTGTTTCAACAAAGAATAAACCTTGCAAAGCAGTATTTATTTTTTTCCTACGGAGTAGCATTTGATTTTTATAATTATCGTTTCAGGCAAAACACATCACTTGTTCCCAAAATTGATTCTGTTAAATTTGTTGAAGCGCCTGCCGATCTCTCAAAAAACAAATTAAGTGATACCTATATTACTATTCCAGTCATGGTTCAATATGAAAGCAGTACCAATTATGCTAAATCATTTCACCTTGGTTTAGGGTTAAATGCCGGTTACCTTATTACCGCGCATACTAAACAAGTAAGCGCTGAATATGGCAAGGTAAAGATATGGGACGATTATAACCTTAGTTCATTTAGCTATGGGCCAACGTTGCGGCTAGGATTTAGCTGGTTTAACTTATATGCTAATTATGGAATCAATGGGTTGTTTAAAACAGGTAGTGCGCCAACATTAAACCCATTCTCATTTGGTATTTCAATAATTGCAGACTAGTTAGATTAAAAATTGCAAGGTTTGAAGATTCGAAAATTAGCTGCTCAAGTATTAAATCATTAGCAGAAAGAATATACCTACACCTTAAACTACCAGGTAATAGCCGAATATTTGTTGATGAATAATATTATTTGGCAGGTGGCATTGGGGTGTCATTGCCGCCATCTAACACGTATTTCCAACTACCATCTTTTTGCTTGCCCCAAATGGTTACATAATAGCCATAGTAGGTAGTATCCTTACCTGCCTTAGTTTTGTCGGGAAACTTCCACCATCCAAAGGTATAGGCTAAATCGCCGCAGGCACAGGCTTTTACCGGCGTCCAATATAAATTGGTCGTAGTATCATTTCTTTTAACATAAGCCGCTTTAACGGCGCCATTGCCCATAACAGGTAGTTTGCCTTGGCCCATCTCAATAGCCGAACTATCAGAGTATTTTATAAATGCAGCACTTAATCCATGTTTGGAGCAATAATTGCAAAAGTCTTTATCAGTTTGTATCACAGCAATTGAATCGTTTTTGCAGCTGGTGCAAATAGCAGTGTTTGCCTGTTGTTTTTGGGAGCAGGAAATAAATGCAAACGTTAGTGCAACGATATAAAGAGTTGTTTTCATATAAAATAGTTAGGCGTTCAATCTACTAAAATTACTATTTTTATAGATAAAGAACTTTATATGAAACGAATTATACTTAATATCTCATTTTCAATAGTTGTAATTGTAGCATTTGGTTTTATGTCAGGCTGCAATTCCATAAATGTAATAGTGGGTAGTGGTTATGCGGTTACACAGGCACGACATGTTAAAGACTTTACTTCTATTGATGTTGAGAAGGCGTATAACGTTGTACTTATGCAGGGCGATAGTTCATCTGTAACCGTTGTAGCCGATAGCAATTTTTTACCCCTGATAAAAACACAAGTTGATGATGGTCAATTAAAAATAACTAACGATGGCAGCTTTGCCAGCACAAAATTATTAAAGGTACTTGTCACCTTTAAAAAGCTGGATGAAATTTATACTAACGGCTTTGTAAATTTAACTGCTGATAGCAATGCTCTTAGATTTGAAGACCTTAAAATAAAACTTAACGGGGCAACCAACCTGTCAATGAAATTGCAGGTTAAAAAACTAGCAGTAAAAACATCAGGCGCATCAAAAATATCGCTTTCAGGAATTTGTGATAAGCAAAAGGTTGATATCAGCGGGGCAGGAAGTTATAATGCCTATGGTCTTATAAGCAATGAGGCTAATGTAGATATTTCCGGTGCAGGGTTGGCAGAATTAAATGTTACCGGTAAACTATTTGCGAATTGCAGCGGGGCCAGTATTATTAGATATAAGGGTGAGCCTGCTGAAAAACACTTTAATTCATCAGGTGCAAGTTCAATTAAACCCGCAGAATAAGTTTTAGATCAACTTATTATCCAGCAAATATTTTACTTTAAAAGCTGCAACTACGGTTAAGGAATCAGTAATTTCTGAATTTAGTACTTTCTCAAAAAAATCATTGAAGGGAATTTTTTTTACCTGCAATTCTTCGGTATCATCAGGTGATGCCTCTTTAAAATGAAGCTTCTTTGCTAAAAAGATAAATGCCTTTTCATTGGTGCAGGAGTTACTGGTGTAAAATGTTTGTATTAGTTTCCAATCATCAGCTACAATACCCGTTTCCTCAAGTAATTCGCGTTTGGCTGATTCAATGGGCTCAATGGCCACAGGTCCACCACCTTCAGGTATTTCCCAGCTATATTGTTTTAAAGGATAACGCCATTGGCCGACAAGAAAAGTATTCAAATCTTCATCAAGAGCAACTATACCTATGGCAAAATTTTTAAAATCAATTACGCCATAAATACCCTCGTTACCATTAGGGTTGATCACATCATACTGTGTGAGTTCAAGCCACGGGTTGGCATAAATTTTTTTGTGAGACTTGGTAAGCCAAGGGTCATGCTTTTCGTCAACCGGCTTCACACAATTATTTTTTCTTCGGCTTAGGATTAATGAGTACACTCATTCTGTTACCTTCTAATTTTGGTAAACTTTCCAATGTACCGGCTTCTTTAATACGCTCTGCTAATTTTAGTAATAGCAATTCGCCTCTGTCTTTAAACACAATAGCACGGCCACGAAACTGAACATAGGCACGCACCTTGGCGCCTTCGCCTAAAAAAGTTTCCGCATGTTTGGCTTTAAAATCAAAGTCGTGATCATCTGTATTAGGGGTAAACCGAATTTCTTTTACCACATTCTTCGGCCCCTTAGATTTTGCTTCCTTTTCCTTTTTCTTTTTTTCGTATAAAAATTTCTTATAGTCAACAACACGGCAAACCGGTGGCACAGCTGTAGCTGCTATCTCTACAAGGTCAAGCCCTTGATCTTGTGCTATACGTATCGCTTCACGAATAGGATAAACACCGGGTGTAATGTTGTCACCAGCCAACCGCACTTCTGCAGCTGTTATCAGGTGGTTGAGTTTGTGCTCAGGTTCTCTTTGTCTTCTGGGGTTGTAATAGGGTCTGGGTGGTAATGCCAAGTTATTTTAGTTTAGTTTAAAAATGGTTTATTTTTTTCTTCATTAAAGATATTAAAAAATTCCTGAACGGTAAAAACACCCTTGTCGCCTTGCCCGTGTACGCGCACGGCCACCTGGTTGTTTTGTTGTTCTTTATCTCCGATTATAAGCATGAAAGGTACTTTTCTCAATTCGGCGTCTCTTATCTTTTTGCCTATTTTCTCATTTCTATCATCAAAAAGCGTGCGAATGTCATTTTGGCGTAACTGTTCGTAAACAGTTTTTGCAAATTCTACGTTTTTTTCACTCAATGGTAACACACTTACCTGGTCGGGAGCCAGCCAGGCAGGGAAATTGCCGGCATAATGCTCAATTAAAAAACCAATAAAGCGTTCATGTGTACCCAACGGGGCGCGATGAATAACAAGAGGCGTTTCAGGCTGGTTATTTTTATTTACAAAGGTAAGCCCAAAGCGAGTGGGTTGTCCAAAGTCTACCTGGTTGGTAGCTAAAGTAAATTCACGGCCAATGGCGCTATATATCTGCACGTCAATTTTAGGGCCGTAAAATGCAGCCTCATCTTCCACCTCTATGTAAGGGATATTGGACTCGATGAGTACCTTGCGAACCATATTCTCTGTTTCTGCCCACAATTCAGGCATATCCAAATATTTTTGCCCTAGCTTTTTTGGATCGTGCTTGCTAAAGCGCATCACGTACTTATCAATACCAAAAATCTTAAAATATTTTAAGTACATTTCATTTACGGCACGAAATTCATCAGCAAATTGCTCACGTGTGCAATAAATGTGTGCATCATTCATATTAAGGCCGCGCACACGCATTAATCCGAATAACTCGCCGCTTTGCTCATAACGGTAACACATGCCATATTCTGCCAATCGTAATGGCAGATCGCGATAGCTGCGCGGCAGAGCCGAATATATTTTATGATGATGTGGGCAGTTCATGGCTTTCAGGTAATATTTATTGCCTTCAAGTTCCATGGGAGGATACATGCTTTCTTTATAATAAGGAAGATGCCCGCTGGTTAAATACATACTTTCTTTAGCTATGTGAGGAGTTTTTACCCTAACATAACCTGCACGTTCTTCAGTGGTCTTAGCCAGTTTTTCAAGCTCTTCAACTAACACGGTGCCACGTGGCATCCAAAGTACTAAGCCCGGGCCCACGTCATCATCAAATGTAAACAGTTCTAATTCTTTTCCGAGTTTACGATGATCGCGTTTCTTAGCCTCTTCAACTAATTTTAAATAATCATCAAGTTCCTTTTGTTTAGGAAAAGTGATACCGTATATGCGGGTAAGTTGTTTGCGTTTTTCATCGCCGCGCCAATAAGCGCCGCCTATAGCGGTTATTTTTACCGCTTTAATAAAACTTGTGTTTGGTAAGTGTGGGCCGCGGCACAAGTCGGTAAAGTTTCCCTGCTCGTAAAAAGTAATCTCTCCGTCTTTCAGTTCATTGATGAGTTCAAGTTTATATTCATCACCTTTTTCAGTAAAATATTTTTGCGCCGCATCTTTGGAAACTTCTTTTCGAATGTAGGTATTATTTTTTGCTGCCAGTTCCATCATCTTTTTTTCAAGAGCCGGTAATTCTTCAGGTGTAAGTTGGCGGCCACCCAAATCTACATCGTAATAAAAACCATTGTCAACAGCGGGCCCGATACCAAATTTTGTGCCCGGGTAAAGCGCTTCTAATGCTTCAGCCAACAAGTGTGCAGATGAGTGCCAGAACGTGGCTTTGCCATCAGCATCATCCCATTTGAGTAAACTTAAAGTGGCATCTTCATTAATAGGGCGGGTAGCATCCCATACTTTGCCATTAACACGTGCCGATAGTACCTGGCGAGCCAATCCTTCACTTATAGATTTAGCAATATCTAATGCAGTAGTGCCTTTTGGGTATTCCCGCACATTGCCATCAGGAAAAGTAATTTTAATCATTTTTGTTTTTGCAGTTTATCATACGTTTCTTTCGCTTCTTCAAAATCGGGCTTAAGCGCAATAGCCTCATCAATATCGCCAAGTGCCTGTACTTTGTTGCCTAGCAGGTTCTCGCAAAGCCCGCGATAGTAATAGCCTTCAGCATATTGTGGTTTAACTTTTATTGAGAAATTGAAATATTTGTAAGCCTCCTTTATTGAATCCTCCATTAAATATATAAAACCCAAATTAAAAAACGCATGTTCATTAAAAGGATCTTTTTGAACCAGCTCTCTATACACTTTTTTAGCCATAGGGTCATCTTTAACATCCTGGTAATATTTACCTTTTCCATAGTAGGCTTCAGAACCAGTGGTGTCAAGACGTATGGCATCATCAAAATACTGGGGCGCCAACTTGCTCTTTTTTGCTGAACTTAATAAACCCAATTGCATATAAGCCTCATAATAATCGGGTTTAATTTGTACGGCTTCCTGAAAGCTTGAAATTGCTTTAGTGGTATCGCCTAACTCTTTGAAATTCATTCCCTCGAAAAAGAAAGCCTGGTAAAATTTTTTGTCCTGATCCAAAAGTATGTGAAGCTGATTTAATGAACTTTGATAATCGCGCAAATAAAAATACGATTGAGCAAGAGATAAGCGAATAGCCTCATTAGAAGGGTCAAGCTTTAACGATTTATTAAGCGGGTCAAGTGCACCCGGTATAAAATTGCCTTTAATACAGGCTATACCCATGGCAGCAAAGTATTTTGGGTTAGTAGAATCAATAGTTGTGGCACTTAACAGGTCTTTATATGCTGACTTATAGTTCTTAAGTGTCATATAAACACTACTCCTGAAATAGTAATTTTCAGCAACATTCGGGTCATCAGCTATTTTATCTGTATACTCTTTTATTTGCGGGTTGTTTAAGTTTTGAACGGTTGTGGTGTCAGAACCCTTTTTGCCAGAGCCGGAATGATGGCAATTGCATTTTGTCATTACAACCGACAAAAGCATCAAAATGATGTAAATACCCGCATACTTGTATTTTTGCATGGTGCAAAATTAAAAATTTATAATCCATGGCTTATATAAATGCTATAGATAATTATTAAAATTATGATGACTGTTAATGAATTGGCAGAACGTTTAAAAACGGAGTTAACGTTCAAAACGTCGCGCAGCGGAGGCAAAGGCGGACAAAATGTGAACAAAGTATCCAGCAAGGTTGAATTGAATTTTAACCTGTTGACCTCGCCATTTTTAAATGCTGAACAAATTGCCCTATTATATAAAAAGCTACGGGGCAGAATAACCCGCGATGGCATTTTGCAGATAATTTCTCAAACTGACCGTTCACAATTAAGAAATAAGGAAATAGCCATAGAAACATTTGAGCAGTTGATACAGCAAGCATTAAAGCCGGAAAAAAAGCGAAAACCTACGGCGCCATCTAAATCCTCAAAGGTTAAACGTATTGAAACCAAGAAAAAGCATTCTGAAAAAAAACAGATGCGAAGAAGGGATAATTTTTAGTGTTAATATTTAGTCACCATCCTTAATCAGTAGTTACGAGTTATAATCTATAAATTTGTAACTCTGTATTTTAATATCCACTATGAATCGTCAACCCATCAGTTTGTTGAAATCATTTGTTTTCATAAGTGATCTGTTGATGCTGAATGTGGCCATACTGATCAGTATTCTGCTGCATCATGGCAGCCTGGCTTTTTGGAACAATGAGCGCATGGTATCGCTTATTATTTTGTTCAATGTTACCTGGGTAGGCGTTACCTTTTATTTTGATGCACATGAAATTTACAGAATATATTCATTGGAACGTATTTTTCAGTCAATAACAAAAGCCATTGTACTCCAGGCCCTTATTTTTATCACCCTTATTTACTTAAATAAGACATTTTATTTTTCGAGGCAGTATTTGCTGGTCATATATCTAACATTTACTACACTGATATTTGCCAGTAGAATTGCCATTTTGTTGCTCCTAAAAGCATTGAGACAAATGGGGGTTAATCATAAAAATGTAATAATAATTAATGCCAATGAAGCGAGTTTAAACCTGATGAAGCAGTTAAAAAATGATATTAAGTATGGATATAGTTTTATGGGTTTTTTTGATGATGCCCCTGACACATTTGTTGATAGCAGCCTTATAAAAGGAAGAATTGCTGATGTGCCGGTATTTGCGCAGCAATATAAAATTGATATGATACTATATTCACTTACAGAAAATAGTACAGAAGAGATAAGAAAGCTGGTTGAGTTTGCAGAAAATAACTTTATACAGTTTCGGATAATTTTAGATTATAAGCAGTTTTTTAACCGCAAGGTGCACATCAATTTTTATGGATTAACACCTCTGCTCACCTTTATGGATGAGCCCTTAGAAAATGAATCGAACCGGGCTGTAAAACGAACTTTTGACTTTATATTTAGTTTACTGGCCATACTATTAGTTTTTTCATGGTTGTTCCCATTAATTGCTTTGGCTATTAAACTTGATTCTAAGGGCTCTGTTTTCTTTTTACAACAACGTAACGGATTTAAGAATAAGGTTTTTAAGTGCTGGAAGTTTAGAACAATGGTACAGAATAATGAAGCAGACAGCAAACAGGCTACAGAAAATGATTCACGACTTACCCGGTTAGGCAAATTTTTACGCAAAACTAATCTGGATGAACTACCCCAGTTTTTTAATGTGTTAAAAGGTGATATGTCAATTGTAGGGCCTCGCCCGCACCCGCTTTTTCTTAATGAAGAATATGCACGCATTATAGACCGTTTTATGATACGCCACATGATAAAACCAGGTATAACCGGGTTGGCACAGGTACGTGGTTTAAGAGGAGGTACTCAAGATCCTAAGCTTATGGAACAGCGTGTTGAAACCGATGTATGGTACATTGAGAACTGGAGCTTCTTTCTGGATATTAAAATAATTCTGCAAACCATGTGGGTGTCACTTAGAGGGCAACGCAATGCGTATTGAGTTTGAGCTTAGGGGTGAGAGTGAGTGTGGTTGAAAGTAAGATTTTGGTCACTTAGCTCATCTATTCTAAAACTCTTCGTTTTGTTGCTGGGGCTGCGGGGTTTGTTGTTGTTTCTGTTTGCTATTATCGGCTTTACCAAAAATATAAGTTAAAGTAAGGTTGGCAATACGCGATTCATTTTTTCTGAACACATCCTGTGTAAACCCGTCGCCAATAAATTCGGCTTCAAAATGACGGGTATTAAATATATCACTGCAAGCTAACGCGGCTGATAATTTCTTCTTTAAAAATTCTTTTTTTAATCCTACAGTTACCGAAGTAAAATAGCTTAAATGCCCCAGTATGGTATTTTGTGGTGATTGATAATAGGCTTGTATCATTCCGGTAAAGGTGTTAGTGAATTTTAACTGACTGCTTAGTTTTACATTGCAAATAAGCTGGTTGCTTACTATACCTGCATCAAGGTTATTGCCATCCAATTGATTGCCGTAAGCGTTAAAGCTACCCGTTATATCCCACCAGTGCAATATATTGGTTTTTGCTAAGCCTTCAACACCATAATTATAGCTGTGGTCAAGATTTATAAAACTTATAATACCTGTACCGCTGGTATCAATGGTTTTGTATCGTTGTATAGTGTTATTGCTTTCATGAAAATAAAAAGTAAGCGATAACAAACCATTGCGTAAATATTGTAGTCCTGATAATTCAAATGAGTTTTGATATTCAGGTTTTAAATTAGGATTACCTTCCCGTATATTTTCAGGGTCGCTGTAATTGGGCACAGGATCAAGATCTGTTATAGTGGGCCTGTTGATGCGCCTTGAATAGCTTAGCTGTAGTTGTGTAGTTTCTTTATTATAATATTTGCTTAAGAAAAGAGAGGGAAAAAGATCGGTATAATC
>Ga0302274_10002642_pt1 | contig 16287 bp, 18 predicted proteins | sample III_Bog_N2_1_FD_198755 | JGI IMG/M metagenome (GOLD analysis project Ga0302274, IMG submission 198755) | Peat permafrost microbial communities from Stordalen Mire near Abisko, Sweden - III_Bog_N2_1 | ecosystem: Environmental > Terrestrial > Soil > Wetlands > Peat | place: Sweden: Abisko...
TTTGCCAGGATTTGATTTATCCAATGAGTATGCGTGGAGAGGATCAGAAGCAAGCGGCGATGTTCAGCTATTTAACCTTGGCTCAGCGGATTCCGGCCGATCATCCGGCCCGGCAGATTCGTGTGCTGCTGGACCGTGCGCTGCGGCGGATGGATGGCGAGTTGGAGAAGCTGTACTCGGACACGGGCCGCCCGTCGATCGCGCCGGAACGGCTGCTGCGGGCCACGCTATTGATGGTGTTGTATTCGATCCGCAGCGAGCGGCAGTTGATGGAGCAGCTGGATTACAACTTGCTGTTCCGCTGGTTCGTTGGTCTGGAGATGGACGACGCGATCTGGGATGTAACGGTGTTCACCAAGAACCGGGAGCGGCTGATTGAAGGCGCGATGAGCCAGCAACTGCTGGAGGCGGTGTTGGTTGAGGCGCGTGCGCAGGACTGGCTGAGCGAAGAGCACTTCACGGTGGATGGCACGCTGATTCAGGCCTGGGCGGCGGCTCGCAGCTTCAAGAAGAAGTCCGATCCGCCCGCTCCGGGCGCTGGTTCCGGACACAAGGGCGAGGTGCTTTTGCGCGACAAGGTGGAGTCGAAGACGGACCCGGATGCGCGTTTGTATAAGAAGGCCACGGCGGACAAGGTGGTTCCCAGTTATCAGGGCCACGCGCTGATTGAGAACCGCAACGGGTTGGTGGTGGCGGCTGAGGCCACGCTGGTGGCCACGGTGGCGCCGAAAGATAAACGCAACCCCGAGCAGAGGATCACGCTGGGCGCCGACACGCAATACCAGGAAGAGACGTTCATCGAGGATCTGCGCCGGCGCGAGGTGGCTCCGCATGTGAGCGAGTATGTGAAGGGCAACCTTGGCAAGAACAGCCTGACGGAAGAGGAACGAGCCGATGAACGGCGCTGGATCAGCCAACGCAAGCGCAAGCTGATCGAGCGGGTCTTCGGCTGGTCGAAGCTGGACCGGCCGATGCGCCAGGTAAAGCTGCGCGGACTGGATCGCGTGGACTGGTTCTACCGGCTGACCATCGTGGCGCACAACCTGGTGCGGATGCGGAGACTGATTCCGATTGAATCGCTGGCCTATTAGGGCCGAAGTGTGCCTGGAGGCCGGAAAAACGGCTTCCGGGCGCAAAACGAAGCGAGGAAACCCCCGGAAAAACGGGCCGAAAAGGCGAAAAAATCACCTCCAGGAAAAAACAAGACAGGAATGAAGGGTTTTTCCGCAGCCTGTAAAGCCCGGCTCGTTTTTGCGCCATTTATGGCACGACTGAAGTCGTGCCCTTTCAAAACATAAACGACCATCTGTGTGGCGGACACCACTAGGGCGTAATCTGTAGCGATGATCGACCAAACCTCCTTCAAGCGCCTGATTCTACTAGCGGTTCTCCGTCATGTGAGTCCCATGGTGATCCGCCAGGTCGCAGTCTCCGATCAGATGAATCTGCCGGAGTTCAACGACATCTTTTGTGCCGTCCTGGGTTGGGGCGGCAATCTGGGCTACATTTTCCGTGTCCATGCCCAGGAGTTCAACAGCTTTCGCCGGAAGACGCGATCCAGCGCCTTACATGAGTTCAGACTGCACCGGCAAGAAAAGTTCCTCTACATCTGCGACACCCTGCATATGTGGGGGTGGGATATTCAAGTTCTTGACATTCACGAGGGGACGAAGGAGGACGAAGAGCCAGCTTGTCTAGGTGGTCGTGGCGCTACGCCACCTGAGTTTTGCGGCGGTCCAACTGGTTACCGGCTGATGCTGAAACGGCAAAGCGAGGGCAAAGCGATGTTAGCTCCGGCTATGGTGGAGACTGGCATTCTGATGTTGGCTGAGGCTTGTCCGGATCAGGCGCCCCAGACCTGGGACTTGCTGCGTATCGCGATGGACGACGGTCTCCGCAGCATCGATCAGAGGCTGAAGGAGAGTGGCCCCTTGGAGCCGGAGCGCTTCTGCCTGCAGGAAGCCAACGAGCGTTTGAGAATATTCACGCAGCAGCGGCGGAGGTTTCGGGCATGAATGTTCGCATCGAGGTAGTGTGTGTGAGTGCCGACGGCAGCGAACAACGCAGGCAGATGCTGGGGATCGAGCGGCAAGAGTTGGCGATGGAGACACTCGGCATGAGTCTGGCTGAGAGCAAAGCACTGCTCGCAGGCGTACAGAACTTTATGGTCGCGCAACAGGTCAGCGAGAATCTTGAGCGACGGCGGGCGTGTCCCCATTGTGGCCGGCGGCACATGGCCAAAGACTCTGGAAGCACGCACATGAAGACTCTCTTCGGCCCGGTAAATGTCCCGAATCCGCGGTGGAATCGATGCACCTGCCAGACCCAAGGCCTGGAAATATTCCGGCCACCGGCAGCATGGCTCCAGGGGCGAACCAGCGTAGAAATGGTCTACCTGGAGAGCAAGTGAGCGTCGTTGATCCCCTTCGCAAAGGTGGCGGACTTACTGACGGAAGTATTGCCGATTGAGAACTCCGCCAATCATGAAAGTGTCCGCATCCACCTACAGGCAACGGCGGAACGGATCGAGCAGGAACTGGGCCGAGAGCGGCAACTCAATGAGTACGAAGGCTCGGAAGACGATTGGGAGCAACAGCCTCTGCTGGACACTCCGATCACGGTTGGCATCGATGGCGGCTACGCTCGAGCGGCGCATAAACAGGGGTGTTTTGAAGTAATCGCTGGCAAGAGCTTCGTTGCCTTCCGGCGCGAGGATGCAACCGAGGTGCCCTCGGCGAAGTGTTTTGGCTTCGTGCAAACCTATGACGAGAAGCCGCGCCGGCGGTTGTGGGAGCTGATGAAATCGCAAGGAATGCAGGAAAATCAGCAGGTGGTATTCATGTCCGACGGCGGCGAAGACGTCCGACGCGTGCAGCAGTACCTTCATCCGTTCAGCGAGCATCTGCTGGATTGGTTTCACATCACGATGCGGCTGACTGTCTTGCAGCAGCAGACAAAAGGACTTCAGCAGGAGCGGCCTGAGACTGGCGCCGACGTCGCAAAGCAGTTGGAGAGCATCAAGCATCTTCTATGGCACGGAAACACTCCGGAAGCACTCGAGCGGATTACAGGCCTGTCCATCGATCTGAGTCTGATCCAAGCGCATTCAGTTCCTGCGGCGAAAGCTGCCAACGGGCTGGCCGAGTTTGAGATCTACATCAAGAACAACTGCGACTTCATTCCATACTTTGGCGAGCGATGACGACAGGGCGAGAGAATCAGCACGGCATTCGTTGAATCGACCATCAACCAGGTCGTGAGCAGACGGTTCGTCAAGAAGCAGCAGATGCAGTGGACCCACCGTGGAGCACACCTCCTGCTCCAGGCAAGGACCAAGGTTCTCAATGACGAACTGGAAGGCGTGTTCCGGCGATGGTACCCAAGATTCAAGCCTAAAGCCGCGTGACCCCCGACTTCTTGCCGCACTCGACTTGCTGGGCCGGATCAGCCGAAGGCTTGTTGCCCATTCGGCATGGAATGCAGGTCTCAAGCCCGCAGACTCAGTTTACTGAGTCTCGCATAATAGGGTGACACGATGGATCAAAAAAAAGAGGCCAGCGTGATGCAGGAAAGAAAACGGCAGCATGGATTGGCGCACTCGAGCCATGCCGCTGCACACGCCGTCTTCGGCCTCGCCAAGTCCGGAAACACAGCGGTTGGCCAATTCCTGACCTTTGATGTTGCTCCATAAGTCCTCTACCGGATTCAGGTCAGGAGAATAACCTGGCAGCGTCTCTACCTGCAGCCAACTACGCTGGCTCTCCAGATATTGGTTCATCTTTCGACTCTTGTGCGCAGGCAATCCATCCCAAATCAGAATCGCCTTTTGCCCGCGCAAGTGCTTCTTCAGATCGCGCAAAAAGGCGATCAGCCGTTCGTCGTTGTAGCTGCCTGGCCGGGTCTGAAACCACAGCCGGCATCGCTTGCCGTCCCAGCGATAGCCGAGTGCCGCGCTGATCGACAGCTTCTTCCAGTTGAAGGCATAAACCAACACCGGAGTCTCCCCCTTCGGCGCCCAGGTCCGTCTTACCGGTGGCCGCTCCGAGACTCCGCTTTCGTCCTGGAAGAGAATCCAGGCTCTTCGCCGCCGGGCGTTTTTTTTATTGCCGGCCACCGCTTCGCCATCCACAGCCGCCGCCCTTCGTCATTGCGTTCCCGCGCCCGCTTGGCCGGCCGTTGCAGGCTCCACTCCAGAGCGGCAAGAATCTTCCATACATGGCCGGGATGATAGTGAACGCCCGTGGCCCGCTCGATGACCGCTGCCACGCGGGGCAATGTCCACAGATCGGTTCCGAAACCGTGGGCCTGTGCGCCTTGACGCAACGCCTCGTCCACCTGTTTGAACTGTGCCCCGTCCAGTTTTGGCCGACGACCTGCCCGCCCCGCTCCACGAATCCAATCCGGCTTATCCTGTCGCCATGCCTCGAACCATCGGCTCACGCTTTGACGGCTGATGTGGAGTTCGCGGGCGATCTCAGCCTGTGAACGCTTGCCGGCGGCAAACAGCCGCCCGGCGCGACGGCGGCGTTTTTGCATGGCTGCAAAGTCACGGCGCGGCGCACTGGATCGTGTCATGCCTTATAGCTTACTGCCATATGACTGAGGGTGTCACTATATTATGCGAGACTCAGTAGATGGGCCTTGCAATGGAAGGCTCACGCCCCTGCAAGGGCTGGCTGGACGTGCATCCCAGAGGCTACTGAGACTCGTCGAGGACTTCAATGCCTGAAACCGTTGCGTAGTTCGAGATCGGTTCGAATGTGAGATTGATTTTTCCCTGAGCCGACGGCTTCAAGTGATAGAACGTCTTTGTAATTGCATGGTGGTCACCAGCTTCCTTGAAGATATCGAAGTCGTCCAAAAGCGTGTTGCCATTGCACATCACTCGGAAAACGCGGCTGCCGGTTCCGCCGCCACCAAGTGATTTTGGTCCAAAATTGAACTCCGCAAAATGGAGCACCAAAGTGTACCGGCCACGCGAATCAACGGGAATAGCGTACGCGAAATGGCCATATCGTTCGGCCGCGAATAGGTCAGGATCAGGTGTTCCCGTGACCGGTTGCCGATCAAGTGACAGCTTTCCGTGTGTGTAATAGTTGTCTGGATGCCAGACCTGTCCAAGGTGATCAGTGTACGGCGTTGGTTGCATGACTAGCCGGATCGGGAGCTCCTTGTGGGGAGTTCCCGGCAACACTTCGATACCACTCACCTCAGGCACCGCATTTTCGTTCGTAAAGCTAATGTGTACCATTCCATCGCTTGCTGGCGAAATGTCTCGGAAGACCCGCTCATCGGCGACGTAGTACCCCATTGCGTCCGAATCAACATCGAACCCTGAAAGAACGTGATTTCCGTTAATCGCTACGTTGAAGGTGGAGATATTTTCGTAATAATCGGATGAGACGAAAAACAAGTGCAGTTCGTAAACACCGGGCTTGAGAGGAATGTCATACGAGAAGATACCGGACCGGAAGAATTGGAAAATGAGGGGGGAATTGGTATTGGCAAAAACGGCTTGCGGTTGGCGCCATGATCTGCCTCCCTGAAAATACCGATCTGCTTCCCAGACAGCCCCTGCACTATCCGTTTGAGGATTTCCACTGTAGCCGGACAAGAGATGAAGAGGTACAGGAGCAGCAGCGAATGGGACAAACCGCGGTGGCATCTCTGGCTGCACTGGACTCTGCAGAGGCTTGGCAACCCACGCGCGGGCTCCGCCATGGGAAACCAGGTAAATCCCAAGAGCGGCAAGAGTCAAACCTGTTGCGATGATCAGGTACATCCCAAAACGGGGGATCGCCGGAAAGAAATGCCGCCTTGGCCTGTCCAGATTCCAGGCTTCTGGTTGATCTCTTTCTAGAGCAAGTTGAACATCGTTGTCGTCCTTGGGGGCTCCGAGGGTATCCCCGAGCGCAGACGGTGGGGCTTCAGCCGATTGGCACGTAAAGACCGGAACGTAGGCTCCAAAGGGAACGCAAATTTGCACGGGATGATCTCTGCCGTCGCTTTTGTAGAATTCCTTTAGCGCTCGCCGCAATCGATGGGCCTCGACCCGCACGATTGCGTCCTCGCTGGCATTGAAGACTGCCTTTGAACGGCCGAACACTTCAGTGGCAATGTTGTATTCGCTGATCTGATCAATTTCGCCTAGGAAATACTTCTCTCCAATGTAGCCCAGGAGTTTGGCCAGCCGGGGTGTTTCGGAAAGCACCTTCATTACGGCGTCGAATTCAGCATGTTCCGCTTTGGCGGGATTCAGAGTTGAATTCACCTGCATGATGCGACTCCTTGTGATCGCGGATGGGCCACAAATATTCCTATCATAGGCCACTGGCGGCCAATTGCAACGGCATAACATCGCACATCAGTACTACAAATAACTCAAATGTACTCAACAACATACGTTTGTTTACTCATGCTGATTAACATGTTCGTGCAAGAAAAACCTTACGTTTCGAGTTGGGCTGCGTATAGGATTGCGCTGCTCCTGAATTGTAAACGTTTATCCATCTCTGTCGCCAACAGGTAAATGCTTCCCGATTACGGGTGCTGACTATAGGGAGGACGCGACCCAGGACTTCAACGTCGTGACTTAACTCTGATTTGGAGGAAACACAGTGAACAATTCGAAATTCAGCATCAGGATGCTTGTTCCGATCCTGCTTTGCCTTTTTGCGATGGGCCACTTGGCTCTCGCTCAGGTCACAAACGCAAGTCTAACCGGTCTGGTTACGGACTCCAACGGCGCTGCGCTCCCCGGAGTGCAGATTCATGTCCAGAACACCGACACCAACTTTGTCCAGAGCGCCGAAACCAATGGGTCCGGCGTCTACCTGGTGACTCCACTCAATCCGGGCCCCTACAAGGTCACGGCCGAGAAGACCGGATTCCGTAAGCTCGTCCAATCAGGCATCACGCTGACCGTTGACCAGGCGGCTACTTTGAACCTCTCCCTCCAGGTCGGCTCTGAGACGCAAATCATCACAGTGACGGCCGATGCGGAGCTGATCAACACCACCACGGCGGAAATCGGCACTACCGTAAACGAGGAGCAGGTCTCGGGACTGCCCTTGAATAGCAGAGAAACTTCAAGCCTGGTGCTTCTCAGCGCCGGCGTGATCAACGTTCTGAGTACTGCCGGCGGTAAGACGCAGGGCGAGACGACCTTCCCCGACGCCACCGGCGCATCGGCTGGAGGCGGACGCCAGGGAAGCACCTTCTACATGCTCGACGGCGCGCCCAACATGGATACCTATATGTCGCTGGCCGCGCCCTTCCCGAACCCCGACGCCACCCAGGAGTTCCGCGTCGTTACCAACAACTACGATGCCCACTACGGCTTCGCGCCCGGCGCGATCGTCACCATTCAGACCAGGTCCGGAAGCAATAAATTCCATGGCGGGGCCTATGATTTTGGCCGCAACCAGTTAGCGAATGCCTCCGATCACCTCGGACACAACGTCGACTCATTGCACAAAAACATCTTCGGTGTGTCTGCGGGCGGGCCGGTTGAGATTCCCCACGTCTTCAACGGCAAGGACAAGCTCTTTTTCTTTGGCAACTTCGAGCACACACACAACGGCTCTCAGTCTAACAACAGCTTCGCCAACTTCCCAACGGCTCGGATGTTGGGCGGCGATTTCAGCGAATTCACCAGCACGATCAATGGCCCAGACAACCACTTTGTAAACAACACGATCAACCTCACCACCTATCCGTTCAGTAAAGGGGCGGTCGCGCTTGCCAATGCCGCTCTGCCCGTCGGCACGGCTGACGTTGTAGGCAATCCTGGGTATACGGAATATTCCGGTGCGCCGGCAGTTGAAACCTACAAGCAGGGAACCGCCAGAATTGACTACAAACTCAACGACAAGCAGCAACTCTTTCTGCGCAGCTTTATCGAGTACTATAAAGAGGACGGCTCGGCCATCAAAGGCAATTGGATCGCGGTAACGCCCACCCACACGGGCGAATTCTACAACGAAGCCATGGGCCATACCTGGACGATCAATGACCACACCGTCAACACGGTCAATGTTTACTACACGCAGATGGACTACCTGAGCGCGCAGCAATCTCTGGACAAGGACGGCAATCCTGTCTGCTTGTCGAAGTACATCGGCGTCCACGAGAAACCAGGGCATTGCTACATGATGGGATCGGGCGCCAACGGCGGTAGCAACGGCTTCTGGTCGAACTGGACAGAGCCAACCGGCGAGAGAAGATACACCTACGGCGTCTCGGATGCCTTTACCAAGACCGTCAAAAATCAAACCCTGTCGACCGGCTTGGATATGGTCCACATGTTTGCGCAGGAAAACACCGATTACCCAGCCACAGTCAATGCTCAATTCAATGGAAACTGGACAGGCAATGGTTTCGCCGACTTCCTGACGGGCAACGTGGACTCTTTCACACAGGGCGGAGGAGAGATCTCCAGCGTCAAGGGTTGGATGATGGGAGTCTACGCCCAGGACCAGGTCCGGATCAAACCTAACCTGACCGTAACCGTAGGCGTTCGATGGGATCCGAATACGCCTCCCACGACCACAGGCGGACGCGGCTCCCAGTGGGTTCCTGGACAGCAAAGCACCATGTTCCCGAACGCTCCGGTGGGAATGATCTTCCCCGGAGATGCGGGACTTGACGCGAAGCTGATGCCAACCACCTACAATAACTGGGATCCGCGCATTGGCGTAGCCTACCAGCCGAAGTTCTTGCCGCATACCTCATTCCGCGCCGGCTTTGGCATCTTTACCGGGCCGCTCCAGTACTCCGCTTACAACCACACCTCGGACATTGCGCCCTTCAGCCCAACCTTCAGCTTCAACAGCAATGTCAATACAACCACCCCGTCGCAAGACCTTCAGATTCCCTTCGACGCACCCTGGACCGCGAATTATCTGTATGCAGCCGGCGCGCCGCAAATGTTCCCAACGGGAGATCAGTTCGCCCATGACAACTTTGCTTCACTCAACTACAAGCCTCCGACGAACTCGCCTATCGTAACGCCGGTCTCGCTTGGTGCGGAGTTCTCGCCGAACTTCAAGCGGGGCGTCACGCAAAGCTGGAATTTCTCCATTGAGCAGCAACTCACCTCCACCATGGCTCTGCACGTTGCTTATGTTGGAAGCGAGTCCTATCATCAGTCAGTCATCATCGATGCGAATGCCGCAACCGCCGGCGTCCGCCCATACGGCAATTTCAACAACATTGATGAAGACTACAGCATCGGAACTTCGCCTTACAACTCCCTGCAAATCGGATTCGATAAGCGCGTCTCCCATGGCCTTACTGTTCAATCCAACTTCACCTGGTCCAAGGTCACGGATATTTCCTCATCGGGCAATATCTCGTTCGTGGGCGGTCTCGGCGATCCCTTCAGTCTCAAATGGAACAGGGGCATCTCGGACATGAACGTGCCCTTGGTCTCGGTAACCAACTTTGATTACAAGACACCCGAGCTGAAGGGCATGAACCGGATTGTCAGGAGCATCCTGGGGAACTATGAAGTCAGCAGCATCTACTACTGGCGGTCGGGACATCCGTTCAGCATCTACGGTGGATGGTGTAATAACGGCGGCTGGGACGACTGTTCGGACTCTTATCAATACGGGGATCGCGCCGATTTCGTTACTGGACAGGTTGCCTGGGTGGGGCACGGCAGCAAGACAGATTGGATGACTACCGGGTACTTCAACCAGGCAGCCTTCACGCATAACGCCGCGCTTACCTTCGGCAACACCCCCAAGAACATCTTCAAAGGACCATCTCAGCAGTACGACGATTCGGCGATCATCAAGCATATCAAGCTCGTTGCCGGCTCTGAAGTGCAGCTCCGCTTCGAGATGTTCAATACCTTCAACCATCCCAGCTATGGCACTCCTGATGTCTGGGTTGGGGATGGAGCCTTTGGAAAAATCACCGGCGGTGGAGATGTAGCCGCCCGCGTCAGCCAGGGAAGCGTGAAGTTCAACTTCTAACCCTCAACATTTGACCACAAAGCCAGGGGCGTAGCGCAGATTGCTACGCTCCTGGCTTTGTGCGGTATCTCGGTTCAACAACCCCGGTAAGGAGCCTCGCATCCTGAAAGTGAACTGCGAGGCCATGCGCATCCTTGCATCCGGATTTCTGTCCAATGCATCTGTCCCGCGTGGCAGACCCGCCGCGTGATGGGTTCGACACAGTAGCTGGAAACGGTACAGAGCAACAATTTGAAAGGAGTTTGATTCATGGACAGACGCACTTTTATCAAGACGACAGGTGCGGTATTGACCACCGCTTCGTTAGCCGGACCTTCGGCGTTCGCCGAAACTCCGATCCCAGCGGCCAGGACAATTCTGCCGATAAACCGCAATTGGCGCTATAGCCCAAAAAAAGTCGATGGATCCCAATCGCCGGAATTTGACGACTCATCGTTTGAGCCGGTGGTTGTTCCCCATACGAACATCCAGTTACCCTGGCATGGCTTAGATGAAAAGGACTACACGTTTGTCTCCACCTACCGGAGGCGCTTCAAGTTCCCGCACGGCGCCGACGGAAAGCGCGTCTTTGTGGACTTTGAAGGAGCCATGGCGGCCTCCACCGTTTGGATCAACGGCGTCCTTCTGGGTGAGTACAAAGGCGGATTCACGCCGTTCTCGTTTGAACTAACGCAGCATCTGCGCCGGGACAAGGAAAATGTCCTGATGGTGGAGGTAGACTCGACCGAGCGCGCGGACATTCCGCCGTTTGGCAACGAGATCGACTACCTCACATTTGGCGGCATCTACCGCGAGGTTGCTCTGCGCGTTGTTCCGGTAACATACATCGACAACATCTTCGCTCGCCCCAAAGATGTTTTGAGCTGGGCTCCGGGATTGGATGTGGATTGTTTCTTGACCGGTCTTCCCGCAAGCGATTCCAGATTGTCGCTTGAAATAGAGCTTCGCGACGGAGATCGAGTAATTGCCAAAGATACGAGCGAGGTTAGGCGGATTGTTTCAGCGCCTGCAGGCAAAGCGGAAGCCGCAGATCCATTTAAAAGCACGGCAGTTTACGCTAGCTCCGAGACCAGCAACGACTCCGCGCGCCATACAGTCTCGTTCACTCATCTTGCCGCTGTGAAGCTTTGGGACATTCAGCAGCCCAGACTCTATACGGTTCATGTGCGTCTGCTTTTGAATGGCGTTGTCGTGGATGAAGATACGCGCCGCATTGGCTTCCGCGAGGCGATCTTTACCGGCCATGGCTTCACTTTGAACGGAAAGATCGTGAAACTGCGCGGGCTCGACCGTCACCAAACATTCCCCTTTGCCGGCCAGGCCATGCCAGCGCGTGTGCAGCGCAAGGACGCCGAGATTCTCCGTTACGGCCTTCACTGTAACATCGTTCGTACATCGCACTACCCGCAATCGCGTCACTTCCTCGATCGCTGCGACGAGATCGGATTGCTGGTGCTCGAAGAGATTCCAGGTTGGCAGCATATCGGCGACGAATCGTGGAAGCAAGTATCCATCGACAACGTCGGGCGCATGGTCCGCCGCGACTGGAACCATCCGTCCATCATTTTATGGGGAGTGCGCATCAACGAATCGAAGGACGATCACGACTTCTACATACGGACCAACGCTCTGGCGCATGCGCTGGACGGCACGCGGCAGACCGGCGGAATCCGGTACTTTCAGGAGTCGGAGTTCCTGGAAGACGTCTTCACGATGAACGACTTCGGATTCCCCTTGAAGAAGCCGAATCATCCACGCTATCTAAACACCGAGTTCGTCGGGCACACCTTTCCCACTAAGACAACTGACGACGACGAGCGCCAGCGCGAGCACACGTTGCGTCATGCGCGCATACACAATCAATTGGCCTCCGATCCGCAATATGCCGGCGGAATCGGCTGGTGCGCATTTGACTACAACACCCACGGTAACTTTGGCTCCGGCGACCGCATCTGCTATCACGGCGTGATGGATATCTTCCGCGAACCCAAGCCCGCGGCCGGATTCTATAAGTCGCAGTGCGATCCCGATGAAGAAATCGTGCTGGAGCCGGCTTTCCACTGGGCGCGCGGCGATGAGTCGATTGGATTCACGAAGGCGGTGGTCTGTTCCAACTGCGATCACCTTAAGTTCTTCGTTCGCCTCAACAGTGACGAAGCCGGACCGTGGATTCTGCTGGCCGAGCTCGATCCGAATCGAGCGGAATTCGAGCACCTCAAGTATCCGCCTTTTGTTCTCGACCTGGCCAAGTTCAACCAAGGGTGGGGCGACCTGCGCATCGACGGGTATTTGAACGGGACGCAGGTCATCTCGAAGTCTTTGTCCGGCCGGGGCGTGGATCGCAAATTTATTTTGTTGCCGGACGACAAGAGTCTGATGGCCGATGGCAGCGACACCACTCGCGTCGTGCTGCGCGTAACAGATGAGTTCGACGCCGTGCGAACCTATGCGGACGATCCCGTTGTCTTTACGCTGGACGGTCCTGCTAAGCTGATTGGCGACAACCCGTTCTCTCTCGTAGGCGGGACAGGCGCCATCTGGGTACGGGCGGGCGAGCAGGCCGGCTCCGTTCGACTAACCGCCACGCATCCACACTTGGGTTCGCATTCTGTCACCTTCACTTTGATTGCCGCTCCTGAAGAGACTGCTTAGCTATCCCCGTAACTACCCGGATTGGGACCGCACCCTAACAGTCCCAATCCGGCCAGCCTCACTGGCCTTGGGCTTCGGCACGGAATTGCGGGTACGCGAGAGGAACTCCACGCACCGAATTGGGGGCAAGATTCTCATTCCTACGAGTGCCGTCCGGCGCTTTGCCAGAGAGGACCACCCGGAATCAGTCCGCGCCGCTGGCGTTCCCACTCCTTCCGACGTGTCCCTCACCCGCTTTGCGCCGCAGAGCGAAACCAATGATGACGAAGCGCCCATGAGAGCGAACGGTAGTCGGTGATTCATTGGTAAGGTTTGGAGACATCCCTCAAACTATCAGGCTTCAACCGGATCAAGCCTTTCAATGGCGGCCTGATTGTGTTCCGGCGTAAGATGCGCATACCGGGTGGTCATGGATATTGTCTTGTGCCCAGCCAACCGCGGCCTGGATCAACCCACCCATCCCAGCCATCGCGACAGAGGGAAATCTACACTAAACTCTGACGCCACCTGTCTCAAACTCGTTGACACGCTCCGATGCGGATAAAAGTAGTTAATTTTACTGTCCAAATTCGCTTGTCGCTCCGTACACTATGTAGTGTATAGAGAATTCAGCCCATCTCCTGACCTCTACTGTGTTGAGATTCAGCGTCACCCCAAAGATTTAGGCATTTCTGTCGTCCTCCCGGCCACCTGCGAACTGATGGCTCGGCGCGAGGTTTTGCGTCTTTTCCCTGAATTCAAATACAACCTTGTACTGATGCAGGTTTACCTCGCCCGATACGTCGAGCTTGATTGGGATAGTGGCCGCAGCATCGTCGTTAAGCAGGAGAAGCGGCCTCAGATTCCTGCTTGTATTGCCGCGAAGGCCAAGTCCGAACGCCCGAGGCTACCACGACTCGAAGAAGAGAGGGGCGTTCAATGACCCAAATTTGGGAACGTCTCTACATTGGCGGATTCACCGATGCTGAACGGCTAACTAAGGGAAATCCGAACCACATCGACACGGTGATTTCGCTGTGCGAGGAGTGCGTGACCTCAAAGCGGCGTGGAGTGAACTACGTTCACATCGCTATTGAAGACGACCGACCGGTACCGATACGTCATTTCGACCGCATCATGGATGCCATCGCGGAGAACGTCCGCTGGGGCACCGTCCTCGTTCACTGCGGTGTTGGCATCAGCCGCGCTCCATCCATGACCGCCGCGTGGATGCATGTCGTCGGCTACAAGAATATTGACGCCGCTATCAAAGAGATTCGGCAGGTGCGCCCGTTCATACATCCATCAGACGTTTTGCTCAAAAGCATCAAGGAGAACCTGCGATGAAACGAGTAGCCTTATATTGCCGCGTCAGTACACCCGACCAGCATCTTGAAAATCAACTAATCCAACTTCGTGAACTCGCGGGCAAGCGGGGATACACGATTGTGAATGAGTACACAGACAAGGGAATCTCCGGCACCAAAGCACGTCGCCCCGGCCTCGATGCCCTTATGGCGGACGCTCGTCGGCGCAAGTTTGACTTGGTATTCGTGGCAGCGTTCGACCGCATTGCGAGGTCTACACGCCATTTCCTTCAGGTGCTGGACGAACTCGAAAGCTTTGGCATTGAGTTCGCATCCGCTCGTGAGGCGATTGACACGTCCGGTCCGATGGGACGGCTGTTCCTCACCTTAATCGGAGCGATTTCCGCCCTAGAGCGTGATATTTGTCGGGACAGGATTCGTCAGGGCATGGCTCGTAGGCGTCTCATGGGTCTCCCGATGGGACGTCAGCCTCTGGCAATCAGCCATGCCGCCGTCGCAGCAGACCGCCTGAGTGGGATGAGCCTGACTGAGACGGCCAAGCGGCACGGAATTTCAAGGGCCACAGTCGTGAGGTTCGTTCGTGAAGCAAAATTAAAAGGACTGCCCCAACACGAGGCCAACCAGCAACTGGTCGAGTGTGCGGCTTGAAGGAGGTGCAAATGCAGAACGTGGTGTTCAAGTTTCGCCGCCCAAGCGGTTCCGACTCGCAGCAGCCAAGCCGTGCGCTCACTGAAGCCCTTCATCGCCTCGGTGAGGCTGAGGAGATGCAGTCCGTACTCGCTCAAGCACGGCAGAGTGGCAAATCCGTCTCCATCGAGGTCTTTCAGACTCGTGATGGTCAACCGTTACTAATTCACATCAAGAAGGAGGCAGCATGAAGAGCTTTGATAATTCCGGACGCCTCGTCGCTGAAATCAATCACTTCAGAACGACGGACGGCAAGTCCGTCACGACCAATACCATGTACGACACCACCTCGGGTCGCGTAGTGAATCAAAACATCGCCGTTTTCGAAACGAACGGCAAGGTGACGACAACCAATGTCATAAACGGCAAATTGTTGCCCTGAAATGCGGCGTGGGCGCTTGTGATTTCAGAGTGGGGGAAGAAATGAGCCACAGACATTACTGCGATGTTGAGGGGCATGAATGGCAATGCACAGATGGTACGTGCGAGTGCATCTGCAACGAACGCATGGAAGATGGCGACCACAGCGAGTGTCCAGTCGAGTTGAGAGCGTGTCCTGAACATCAGCGGCAGCTTCCTGTGTTATCTGACGATGAGTTCTTCTCCGACTTCTTAGGGGACTTACGGCGCAATACAGAGAAAACACCTTGCGAATGCGGCTGTGCTAACGCTCATCCTGAAGATGTTGTCGGCTTCTGCGTCTGGTGCAGTCACGTCTACGTTACTTTCGACGCCAAGACCGAGGCTCAACACTTCTCAAATTTCTGTGCCGGAGCACCGGCAGAACTCCGCGAAGCAGCGCAATCGAGGCTGGCGCGGCTCGATTAGCCACGACCGCCAACTCTGGCGATGCGAATACCGTTGGCATCCCCAGTGGGATGGCGGACAATCTGGCGAAACAGGTGGCGGTTCTTCGTGAGAGTGTGGAGACCTTGAGGCAGGAATTGTATGCGAGAAGAACTTGAGCGACGGCTGGTTGAGCGATGGCCGACGTGGTTCAACGTGGAAGGGGACATTCGCGAGACATCGATGCCCTTTGGATTTGTCCATGGCGATGGGTGGTTCGACCTTGTCTGGCGGCTGTGCGAACGGCTGGAGCCTCTCGTAGCCGCAGAGGAGGCAGAGACTGGGCGCTCATTTCAGGTGCTCCAAGTTAAGGAGAAGTTTGGTGGTCTACGCTTCTATACGAATTTCAGAAGTGATGCTATTTACGCTCTCATCAAAGCTGCCGAGATAGAGTCATTTCACACAAGCGAGGTTTGAGACCACATGGATTTCCTGCCACCAGACTGCCACAGTGACCAGCTTGCGTCCTGCACGGAGGCCGACTGGGTTCAGTGCATCGAATGTTCTCGACTTGTCTGCACAGTACATGAGGAGGTCGCCCGTGTCCGTCACGCTGGCAGCTACGCGGCGAACACATCCAACGTCTGCGCCCCCTGCGCTCAGATGCTGTATGAGCGTGGAGAGGTCTCTATGATTCGCCACGGGTACCAATTCATCAACAGGCGCTGATTGGCACAGAGGATAATCGTATGCGAGAAGAACTTGAGCGACGGCTGGTTGAGCGTAAGCGTCCAGCCAAGTACACGGTTGACGGGGCTGGGACGAGCGGATAGGTTATTTCAGCTTGCTGGCGGCATAGGCTGCCGGGGTCA
>Ga0302274_10002646_pt1 | contig 16276 bp, 15 predicted proteins | sample III_Bog_N2_1_FD_198755 | JGI IMG/M metagenome (GOLD analysis project Ga0302274, IMG submission 198755) | Peat permafrost microbial communities from Stordalen Mire near Abisko, Sweden - III_Bog_N2_1 | ecosystem: Environmental > Terrestrial > Soil > Wetlands > Peat | place: Sweden: Abisko...
TGGACGGCAAAGTTGAGGGCGGCCATGCACGCGAATTTGGCCGTGCTACGATTGATATCAAAGATACATGTGACCTATATGATGACTTTTGGCCCTATGGATCCAAGCAGCAAGTCTGGATGAGCCATGGGGATCGAGTAACAAAGTTGCCCCAAGGGTTTCGCGTAACGGCAACAAGCGAAGGGGCTCCCTTTGCATTTATAGTTAATGAATCACGTCGTTATTATGGAACTATGTTCCACCCCGAAGTTGTTCACACCCCTGATGGAGCAAAATTACTAAGCAATTTTGTGCACAAAATTTGTGATTGCTCAAGTAATTGGAGCATGAAAGCCTTTCGCAACGCGGAAATAGAGCGCATCCGCGCGCAAGTTGGTTCGGATAATGTAATTTGTGGTTTATCAGGTGGTGTCGATAGTGCTGTCGCAGCCGTACTCATTCATGAAGCGATTGGATCACAACTGACTTGTATTTTTGTTGATACAGGGCTCATGCGGCAAGGCGAGGCCGAACAAGTCGTTTCCTTGTTCCGCTCTCATTACAATATTCCACTTATTACCATTGATGCCAAAGACCTCTTTCTAAAAGCACTCAACGGTATAAGCGACCCAGAAACGAAACGTAAAATTATAGGCAAACTATTCATTGATGTTTTTGATACCGAAGCGCATAAAATTTCAAATGTTAAGTTCCTTGCTCAAGGAACACTCTATCCTGATGTAATTGAAAGCGTTTCATTTACAGGCGGTCCAAGCGTCACCATTAAATCACATCATAATGTCGGGGGCTTACCTGCTTTTATGAAACTAAAACTTGTTGAACCCTTACGTGAACTTTTTAAAGATGAAGTTAGGGTTTTAGGGCATGAACTTGGTTTACCTGATAGTTTTATTGATCGTCACCCCTTTCCTGGTCCTGGACTAGCTATTCGTATACTGGGAGACATCACATCTGAGAAACTGGCTGTCTTACGGAAGGCCGATGTTATTTATCTTGATGAAATAAGAAAAGCAGGCCTTTACAATGAGATCTGGCAAGCCTTTGCTGTATTACTTCCTGTAAAATCAGTTGGGGTTATGGGAGATGGCCGTTCCTATGATAATGTTTTGGCTTTGCGTGCCGTTACTTCTGTGGATGGTATGACCGCAGATTCTTATCCTTTTGAACACGCGTTTTTAACAAAGGTTGCAACCCGCATTATTAATGAAGTTCCCGGGATAAATCGTGTAACATATGATGTGACAAGTAAGCCGCCAGGCACCATTGAATGGGAATAAGAAATAACAAGGAGATTACTCTTGAAGAAATCCTTCCTTGTTATGATCTTTCTGCTTTCTTTTCTCCTTGAAACATCGCCCACAAGAGCCACAAGCCTTTGTTATAACGTTCGCCAAATGACCGCCGAACAATGGCTAAGATTACATTCTGAACTTATGGTTATAACAGTATCTTGTGGTCAAAATTCTTCAGGAGAAAGCCTTGTCCCGCTCTACCAAAACTTTACACAAGAAAATATCGCCTCCTTACAAAAGGCAGAAGCCACATTAATGAAATTTTATAAGGATCATTACGGCGGCAATGGTCTTCAAGCCCTCGACAAGTTAAGAACTCGTCTTGGCAACGAATATGGGCTAAAAGTAGCTGAATTATCTACCCCCCGATATTGCCAACAATTTCAAGATAAAGTTGAATCAATATATCATTTAACGCCGACACAGTTGAATATAGTTGTGCAAAGAATGACCCATAACGAAAAATCTGAATTTTATCTCTGCCCAAAGCAACAGCCAGATATTGCCAAGACGAGGCAATAATGTCTATTTTACATTTCAAAGAACAGTCTTTTTGTGAGCATCGTGGAGTATTTTTTTCAGCAACTTATTAATGGCCTAACGCTCGGAGCCGTCTATGGGCTCATTGCGATTGGATACACCATGGTCTACGGGATCATTGGGATGATAAACTTTGCCCACGGCGAAATTTATATGATTGGAGCATTTATCACGACGATATGTTTTGTTGTCCTTAGTCTTATTGGAATTACCAACATTGCTATGGCCTTAATAATCGTACTTATTATAACAACGATTATTACAAGTCTTTATGGATGGAGTGTTGAGCGTGTTGCCTACAGGCCTTTACGTAACTCGACACGTCTGGCTCCGTTGATATCGGCCATTGGCATGTCCATCTTATTACAAAATTATGTCCAACTCCTGCAGGGGGCGCGCGTTAAAACAATGCCTCCAGTTTTGCAGGGTTCTTTAACAGTTATGCAACGTCAAGATGGTTTTGTGGTTTCTATTTCTTATCAACAAATAATCGTTCTATTAATAACCGTGCTACTTATGATAGCGGTAACTTTTCTTATTCAGAAGACCTCTCTTGGACGTGCGCAGCGCGCCTGCGAGCAAGATAAAACCATGGCGGCCCTCGTTGGCATTAATGTTGATCGTACGATATCCGCAACTTTTGTAATCGGGGCGTTTTTAGCTGCCATTGCTGGATTTATGGTTACACTTTATTACGGCGTTGTTGATTTCTACATGGGGTTTTTAGCAGGCATGAAAGCTTTTACGGCCGCCGTTCTTGGCGGCATAGGCTCTCTTCCCGGTGCCATGCTTGGAGGAATCTTAATTGGTTTAATTGAAAGTTTTTGGGCAGGATATATCAACGCCCAATATAAGGATGTTGCTGTTTTTGGTGTTCTTATGCTCGTTCTTTTAGTGAGACCCAATGGACTTTTTGGGCATCCTGAAACAGAGAAGGTCTAAGGATGTACTCGATCCTTAAAGACGCTTTCATCACAGCTTTTATCGCAGCACTCCTTGCTCTCCCTTTGGCGGGGGCGCGCACCATAGATGGGAGTGATGGCCCTATCGTTGAATGGCATCTTGTCGATGTGGCTCTCGCCTCTTTTTTTATTTTTATGGGACGCATTGCTTTGAGCCTTAAAGAAAAAAAGCAATTACGCACCCTTGCGCCCCTTGCTTTGGGATGCGCCCTCCTGAGCAACCACCTAAATCTAGCATCCCATTTTTTGACAACAGTTCTTTTCTTCGGCTCGTGGATTATTGCTCTCAGGACCTGCTATCTACTTACTTACCCACTTCTTAAAAATTTCTTAGACGTACATGATAAAAAAACATTTGTTCACAAATGCATTACACCATTTAAAGACTCCACTCATAATCTAAAGGTCGCGTCCTGGTTTCTTTTACTTTTAGCGGTTGTAATACCTTTTGCGCCTTTTACAACACGCTACACTATGGATGTCGCTATCATGGTTCTAACATATGTCATGTTGGCATGGGGCCTTAATATTACGGTGGGATATACAGGTCTTCTCGATTTAGGTTATGCGGGCTTCTACGCCATCGGAGCCTATTGTTATGCTCTCCTTGCCCAATACACCCATATTGGCTTCTGGACAGCCCTTCCTCTCTCGGGCTTTGTTGCAGCTTTCGCCGCTTTTATACTTGGTCTTCCTGTCCTAAGGCTTCGAGGTGATTATTTTGCAATTGTGACCCTTGGATTTGGTGAAATTGTACGGCTTATTCTTATCAACTGGACAACATTAACAGGTGGTCCAAATGGGATTTCCGGCATTGCGCGTCCAACGTTATTTGGGCTTGAATTTACCCATCAAGCCGTCGATGCCCAAGATTCTTTCAATAGTTTTTTTCACCTCAATTACAGTCCGATGCAACGCATTTTCTTTCTTTATTATATTATACTATTATTTGCCGTTACTGTTGGTTGGCTCAGTATTAAACTGCGAGGGTTACCCCTTGGGAGAGCTTGGGAGGCCTTTCGCGAAGACGAAATTGCCTGTGCATCTCTTGGAATAAATCGTTGGCGACTTAAAATTATGGCGTATTCACTTGGAGCTATCATTGCTGGGCTCGCAGGAGCTTTCTTTGCCGCACGTCAAGGTTTTATAAGTCCCGAAAGTTTTACGTTTACTGAATCAGCTACGATGCTGGCCATTGTAATACTGGGTGGCATTGGACACCCTTTAGGTATTTTATTAGCAACTCTGTTTATTATTGGACTGCCCGAATTATTTCGCGATTTAGAACAATACCGGATGTTAGCTTTTGGTATGGGTATGGTTCTTATTATGATTTGGCGTCCAGGTGGCATGATGTCAAAGAGGCAACCTACGATTACCCTCCCGCCCCTCATCGATAAATCGACATAACCATGGATCTCAACATTACAATTGTATTGGCTGATGATAGCCGACGTATCTTACGTGCAGTTCCAGGCCAAACGCTGCTTGATGTTTTGCGTCAACACAAGATTGATGAAATTGAAGGCGCCTGTGATGGAGCCATGGCTTGCTCAACTTGTCACATCATCATTGAACGTGGTTGGTATAAGAAGTTATTGCCCGCAACGGCAGATGAAATGGATATCCTCGACCTGGCAAGTGGATTAACACCCACATCACGGTTAGCCTGTCAAATCGTTGTTACAGAATCTATGGACGGCCTTCTTATTCAATCGCCACATGGAAGGGGGTCGCGCGTCTAACGCTTGAATCGTTACTTTTTGGTTATTGTTCAAGGGTAAAACACCCTAAAACTAAAAAATTTCTCATCCCCTTGCTATCCTCGTTCAATCCGCTAACTTGGTGTAGAAGTTCATGTAACTGGAGTTATAAAAAATGCCTATCTTCGAACGCGACCCACTGCAAACGCTGAATAATCTTATTCCAATGGTCATTGAACAAACAGCCCGTGGTGAACGTTCTTTTGACATTTATTCGCGTCTGCTTAAAGAACGGATCATTTTCTTAGTGGGTCAGGTCGAAGACCACATCTCGAGCCTTATCTGTTCACAACTTTTATTTCTTGAATCAGAAAACCCAACAAAAGAGATTTCTTTGTATATCAACTCACCTGGGGGAGTTGTAACCTCAGGCATGGCAATTTATGACACAATGCAATATATCCGCTCTCCCGTATCAACGGTATGTATGGGGCAAGCAGCATCCATGGGATCTCTCTTGCTTTGCGGTGGAGAAAAGGGCAAACGCTTCTCTCTCCCCAACAGCCGCATCATGATCCACCAACCTTCTGGTGGAGCCCAAGGACAAGCCACAGATATAGAAATTCAAGCTCGTGAAATCCTAAAGCTACGCCAAAGACTTAACGAAATTTATGTCCATCATACTGGACAATCTTTTGACAAGGTATCTTTGGCTGTCGAACGCGATAATTTTATGTCAGCTCCCGAAGCTAAGAGTTTTGGGCTGATTGATGAAGTTGTTACTCATCGTCCTGGTGGCGATGCGGAAGCAGAAAAGAAAGCAGCTTAATAATTCGGCAACTATATCCCCTCTAGTATATTAACAAAGGCCACCTTAAAGAGAGCGCCATGACGAAGACAACACCTACCAGCGGCAGCGATAGCAAAAATACCCTTTACTGCTCGTTTTGCGGCAAAAGCCAACACGAAGTTCGGAAGCTTATAGCAGGTCCGACAGTATTCATCTGTGATGAATGCGTAGAACTTTGCATGGACATTATCCGTGAAGAAAGCAAAACCACGCTTGTTAAAAGCCGTGATGGCGTGCCAACACCTAAAGACATACGTGTTGTACTTGATGATTATGTTATCGGTCAGGTTCGCGCAAAACGTGTTTTATCTGTCGCTGTTCATAACCACTATAAGCGGCTTGCTCATGGCGCACGCAATTCGGATGTTGAACTCGCAAAATCAAATATATTGTTAGTAGGTCCTACGGGCTGCGGAAAAACACTCTTAGCACAAACCTTGGCGCGCATCATTGACGTTCCTTTTACTATGGCTGATGCGACAACCTTAACAGAAGCTGGTTATGTGGGCGAGGATGTTGAGAATATTATTCTAAAACTTCTTCAGGCTGCTGACTACAATGTTGAGCGCGCTCAACGTGGTATTGTTTACATCGACGAAATCGACAAAATTAGTCGCAAATCTGACAATCCTTCAATAACACGCGATGTGTCGGGTGAAGGTGTACAACAGGCCCTTCTCAAGATAATGGAAGGCACTGTTGCTTCAGTCCCCCCTCAAGGAGGTCGCAAACATCCTCAACAAGAGTTTCTCCAAGTCGATACCACAAACATTCTCTTCATTTGTGGTGGAGCTTTTGCAGGTCTCGAAAAAATTATATCCGCGAGAGGGCGTGGTAGCTCCATAGGTTTTGGAGCCGACGTGCGAGGTCCGGATGAACGTCGTACTGGTGAAATATTAAGTGAGGTTGAGCCAGAAGATTTATTGAAATTTGGGTTAATTCCTGAATTTGTTGGAAGACTCCCCGTTATAGCAACCTTATCTGATCTGGATGAAGCCGCGTTAATCGATATTTTGACTAATCCTAAAAATGCATTGGTCAAACAGTACCAACGCTTGTTTGAGATGGAAGACATAGGTCTTGAAGTTACAGAAGATGCCCTTAAAGCGATTGCTCAAAAAGCTATTGTCCGCAAGACTGGGGCTCGAGGACTTCGCTCAATCATGGAAAATGTTCTTCTTGATTCGATGTATGATTTACCTGGAATGACGGATGTTGATAAAGTCATAATCAACAGAGAAGTTGTCGAAGAAAAAGCTCAACCTCTTTATGTTCATGGTGAAAAGCGTGAAACGCCTTCGGCAGCGAAGGCCTAATTTCTAAGCTCCTCCTTCGGATCAAGAATATAAGTGCTAGGCAACACTAGCTTTAAACGAATAATTAACGCCTCAAGAGTGATTTTACTGTTAACTCTTGGGCGTTATTATTACGTAGTTTATGCTCTCATTTCTTACGAAGAACAGAATAAATTCTTAGCTATTCTTAATTATCTGTAGTGAGACTTGAAAAACAATCCACAAATACCAATGTCTAAGTTTCGTATAATTAAGAATTCTCGCTAGAACAAAATATGGAATCAAGGCATCCTCTTAAACGATCGGCCTAAATGGCGAAAGGAATCCAATGACTTTGCAGGCTCCCGGCGGCGCACTCTACCCAGTACTTCCTTTGCGAGATATTGTTGTATTTCCACACATGATTGTTCCACTGTTTGTGGGACGCGAAAAATCGGTTAAAGCGCTCGAAGACGTGATGCAGGACGACAAGCAAATCCTTCTGCTAACTCAAAAGAATGCTACCCAAGATGACCCTCAACGTGAAGACTTGTTTACCCTCGGAACGGTCGGTACAGTACTTCAACTTCTCAAGCTCCCCGATGGCACAGTTAAAGTCTTGGTTGAAGGAGGCCATCGTGCGCGCGTTACGCGCTTTACTGAAAATACCGAGTTTTTCCAAGCATTTGCTGAACCAATTGAAGAATTTACAGGCGACAGATCCGAACTTGATGCCCTGGCCCGCGCTGTCGTAGGACAGTTTGATCAGTACATTAAGCTTAATAAGAAAATTCCTCCAGAAGTACTCGTTTCTGTTAATCAAATCGAAGATCCTACAAAGCTTGCAGATACGATAGCTTCGCATCTTGCACTTAAAATCGTCGACAAACAGGCTCTTTTAGAAACCATCTCCGTTAATGACCGATTAGAAAAAATATTCGGTTTTATGGAAGGTGAGATTGGTGTTCTCCAGGTTGAAAAGAAAATACGTACACGCGTTAAGCGGCAAATGGAAAAAACCCAACGCGACTATTATTTAAATGAACAAATGAAGGCCATTCAAAAGGAACTCGGCGAAGGAGAAGATGGCAAAAACGAGACGGATGATATTGAGAAGCGGATCCTTGAAACAAAAATGAGTAAAGAAGCTAAAGATAAGTCTATGAATGAACTTAAGAAGCTTCGATCCATGAGCCCAATGTCCGCAGAAGCAACAGTTGTTCGTAACTATCTTGATTGGATACTTGGCCTTCCATGGAACGAGCGGACGCGCACACGCAAGGACGTAAAGAAAGCTGAAAAAGTCCTTGATATTGATCACTTCGGACTAGAAAAAGTTAAAGAACGAATTCTTGAATATCTTGCCGTTCAGCAGCGACAAAACAAAATTAAAGGACCTATTTTATGTCTGGTTGGGCCTCCTGGTGTTGGAAAAACATCGCTAGGTAAATCAATTGCCAAAGCAACGGGACGAAATTTTGTCCGCATGTCTTTAGGTGGCGTTCGTGATGAGGCTGAAATTCGAGGCCATCGCCGTACTTATATAGGATCTATGCCTGGAAAAATTCTTCAAGGAATGAAAAAAGCAAAATCATCAAACCCACTTTTCTTACTTGATGAAATCGACAAGCTTGGATCGGATTGGAGAGGGGATCCCTCATCGGCTCTTCTTGAAGTACTCGATCCAGAACAAAATCATACCTTTAATGATCACTATCTTGAAGTTGATTATGATCTATCGGATGTCATGTTTGTTTGCACCGCAAACAGTTTAAAAATGCCACAACCTCTACTTGATCGTATGGAAATTATTCGTCTCTCCGGATATACAGAAGACGAAAAGATTGAGATCGCTGAACGTCATCTTCTACCTAAAATGATAAAAGAACACGGCCTCAAAAAGACTGAATTCTCAATCTCCGAAGATGCTCTTCGTGATCTCATCCGCTATTATACACGTGAGGCTGGGGTGCGCAGTCTCGAGCGTGAAATTGCTAATCTTGCGCGAAAAGCCATTAAAGACATACTCGTTAAAAGCTTAAAATCTGTTCATGTAACGCGTCGTAACCTTGAAAAATATGCGGGCATTAAACGCTTCCGCTATGGCGAGGTTGAACCTGAAGATTTGGTTGGCGTAACCACAGGATTAGCATGGACGGAAGTGGGGGGAGAACTTCTCTCCATTGAAGCCGTGGCTCTTCCTGGTAAAGGCAAAATAACAATCACAGGTAAACTCGGTGACGTTATGCGCGAATCCGTACAAGCTGCTGAAAGTTATGTAAAGGCTCGTGCGGCTATTTTCGGCATCAAACCCCCTCTCCTCGAAAAGCGTGATATCCATGTTCACGTTCCAGAAGGAGCGACCCCTAAGGATGGACCAAGTGCAGGGGTTGCCATGGTTACATCTATTGTATCTGTCTTAACTGGCATAACCGTTCGTAAAGATGTTGCAATGACAGGAGAGATAACATTAAGAGGTAGGGTATTACCTATTGGTGGGTTAAAGGAAAAACTTCTGGCTGCTTTACGTGGTGGATTAACAACCGTTCTTATACCTAAAGAAAATGAGAAGGATCTGGCTGAAATTCCCGATAATGTGAAGAAGGGATTAAAGATTCTTTTCATGAATACTGTTGAGGAAGTGTTGAAATATGCGCTTACAAAACCATTGACACCGATCGAATGGGACGAGACGGCTGAAGCCGCTGCGGCTCAGGTTAAAGAAGGTGCCGCTCGAGGCGAAGTCGTGCGTCATTAAGACATTAACCAATATTGTTATACGCTATATAAAAAAGCGCTTTTTGATGCTGTGTGCTTGACGTAGGAAAAGAACGCGTCATAAACTTACAGATAAGCAAAAGGACGTTGTCTTACGACTTGTTTTTGCTAAATCTCAAACTGATGGAGTTTCCTCGTGAATAAGAACGAATTCATTGCTGCTGTTAGTGAAAGCAAGTCTCTCTCTAAACTTGAATTATCAAAAAGTGCTATTTCCATTGTCATTGAAGCAGCCTTAGAAGCTATCGAAAGCAGTCTTAAGAAAGGCGAAGAAGTTCGTCTTGTAGGATTTGGAAATTTCTATGTTTCAAAGCGTGCTGCTGCTAAAGGGCGCAATCCACGCACCGGGGAGACCATTCAAATTAAGGCATCGAAACAACCAAAATTTCGTGCAGGTAAACAACTCAAAGAACAGATTAACGGGACAGCAACAAAGAAATAAAATCAATGAGACATTTGAAAGGCCAGTTTATTATGACTGGCCTTTTCTTTTTTTATATTACTCACTTGCCTTGGCTAGAAAAGAAAGCTCTCCTTGATTGTCGGAAGCGGCAATATCCGTTAGGGGAATAGCATAATCACCACTGAAGCAGGCGTCACAAAATTGGGGTGATTGATTATTACGCTTAACCTCGCCCATAGCTCGATACAAACCATCCAAAGAGATAAAAGCTAAACTATCGGCACCTATAAAGTGACACATTTGCTCAATTGTATAGTTATGAGCCAAGAGTTTTTCTGGCTGAGGTGTATCAATACCATAAAAGCAGCTATGCTTTGTTGGCGGGCTTGAGATACGCATGTGAACCTCTCGTGCACCGGCGGCGCGTATCATCTCCACAATCTTTGTGGATGTCGTTCCACGTACTATAGAATCATCAACCAAAATGACACGTTTGCCCTCAATAAATCGTCGATTAGCATTATGTTTAAGTTTAACGCCTAAATGCCGAATACGGTCGGTTGGTTGAATAAAAGTGCGTCCAACATAGTGATTGCGGATAATTCCAAGATCAAAAGGTATCTTACTTTGTTCGGCATAACCAATAGCAGAAGGCACCCCTGAATCAGGAACGGGCACAACAATATCCGCATCAACTCCTGACTCCTTAGCAAGCTCCACTCCTATATTCTTTCGCATTTCATATACTGATTTCCCTTCAACAGAAGAATCGGGACGCGCAAAATAGATATATTCAAAAACACAAAAACGTGGTTTCGTCGCCGCAAAAGGGTGTAAACTTTGAATGGTTTTTCCATCCATAATAACCATCTCCCCCGGCTCGACATCGCGAACAAAATCGGCGCCAATAATATCAAGCGCACAGGTTTCACTGGCTAAAACAAATGCATCTTCTAATTTGCCAATAACAAGGGGACGAACACCGTGAGGATCACGAACACCTATAATCATATTTTTTGCAAGACATACGAGTGAATAGGCCCCCTCAACCTGACGTAAGGCTTCAATCAGCCTATCGATAGGACTTCCCGCACGCGCCATAGCCATTAAATGGATGATAACTTCAGTATCCGTCGTAGAACGGAAGAGGCATCCTCTCTTAACAAGCTGTTTTCTTAAAGTATAAGCATTTGTTAAATTGCCATTATGCGCAATGGCAAATCCACCAAAATCAAAATCAGCAAAGAGTGGCTGAACATTCCGCAAAGCGGTTTCACCGGTTGTCGCATAGCGTGTATGACCGATCGATATTGATCCCATAAGTTTATTGATCACATACTCAGAGTTAAAATTCTCGCCAACATGTCCCAAAGCATGATGGGATTGAAAATGTTCACCGTCAAAGGCGACAATGCCCGAGGCTTCTTGGCCACGATGTTGCAAAGCATGCAAGCCAAGGGCAGTCATGGCCGAGGCCGAATCTCGGCCAATAATACCAAAAACACCACATTCTTCTTTTAATTTATCATCATCAAAAGGATCTGTGATTAAAGTCATGGCTTGCTGCCCTTCTGGTTCACAAGTTGATCAAGTCCTTGACGACTTTCATCATCATAGGATTTCGAATTATCATTATTGGCACTCCCCGATACAGTGGGCGTCGTCAGTAAATCAAGCTTATCTTGATCAATCATGTGTTGCGCCTGAGCTTTTTGCTCTAGGTATTTTTGAGTTGTTTTTTCAACCTGACTTTGAGGAATGAACTGCTTGAGCTCTTTTGCTCCATAACTCAAAGATGGACGTGTGCGCGCGTTAAGCAACCATTCGGGCGCTGGAAGTTTGGCAACCTTATCTTTCGTTTGTTCTGAAGGCACCACGGTTACTTTATCAAGATCTGGCCATAATATCGTTGTGGCCCCGAGGTATATAAGGACAACAACAAGAGCCCCTCGAAAAAGACCAAAAAGAAACCCCAATGAACGATCGATGGACGTAAGAGCATGCCCCTTTATTAAATTACAAACTAGACTTCCCATGATCGAAAGTAAAATAAGCGCAACAATAAATAAACTTGCCGCCGCTATAACCGTGACAACTGTAGGATTTTTTATATGACGATGTAGACTGGGCTCAAGGAGTGGATAAAATTTTGCAGCTGCAAAATAGGCCCCTGTCCATGCACCAAGAGAAAAAACTTCCCTTACAAAACCACGTACAAGCGCCAAAAGTCCTGACAAAATCAGGATCGCGAACACCGAATAATCGAGGTCGTTAAAACCGTTTTGCGGGTCCATGCTCAAGCCAAAAAGTTATCTATGGGCTACCTTCTAACATAATTTATAGAAAAGTTAATGCCTAACTACGTTCTTGAAGTCGTTTATATATTTTCAAATTCATTGCCGTTCAGCCTTAAAACTGCCAAATTGAGGGAATAGGATCTCTCTTTCTTAATCTCTTGGATAAACGAATGAACAATGATACCCCAACAGCCGCCATTCTCGTTATCGGCAATGAAATTCTATCGGGCCGTACTCAGGATATAAACATCAATTATATTGCCAAAAAATTAGCATCTCTCGGCATTAAGCTTAGGGAAGTGCGCATCGTTCCCGACCTTCAAACGGATATCGTCGTTGCCATACAAGCATTACGTCAAAGCGTTACGTATGTCTTTACAACAGGTGGTATTGGCCCAACACATGACGATATTACAACAGACGCTATAGCCCTAGCCTTTGGAGTTAACGTTTTTGAGCATCCAGAAGCCCAGGCCCGTCTGCTTACCCATTATAAGCAAGATCAACTGACAGCCGCACGATTGCGTATGGCACGCATCCCCGAAACAGCAACACTTATTGACAACCCTATTAGTTCGGCTCCCGGGTTTAGGCTAGAAAATGTCTTTGTTATGGCCGGGGTGCCCAATATCATGCAGGCCATGCTTGATGGCGTTCTGAGCCAACTCAGGCCAGGGCCTTCCATATTTAATAAATCTGTTTCTGGCTTTGTCGCTGAAAGCACTATTGCTGAAGAACTTGCAACTATAGCCACCCACTACCCACAGCTTGATATTGGCTCTTATCCTTGGATACGTGACCAACGCTTTGGAACGGCACTTGTTGTACGTGGAACAGATAAAATAGCCCTCGAAGAAGCCATTCAAGGTATCTACCAATTTATGAAACGGCATGACCCCGAAGCGATTATCGAATAAGCCCTCTTTTTTCATTCAAAAACAGCCTGTTTTATTAATATTTTTAAAAAGAGAGGTTAATACTTGCATTTTGTGGGTTATTTCCCTAGAAGAAGGCCGGTTTTAAATGTTAGCCCCTGACTGCCTGTGCTCAGACGGCTTATAACGAGGAATAGGACTATGAAAGAAAATATTCATCCGGATTATCACGAGATCACCATCATCATGACTGATGGGACCGAATTTGTTACCCGGAGCACCTACGGTCAAAAAGGGGCGCGTCTTTTGCTTGATATTGATTCAAAAACACACCCAGCATGGACGGGTATGCATCACTTGGTCAACCGTGGTGGTCAGCTTGAGAAATTCAACAAGCGTTTTGCGGGTCTTTCTGCCAAGAAAGAAGATGCAGCAGCAACACCAAGCGTAGCGGTTGAAAAGATTAAGCTCACAACGGGAGCCACTTCTAAAAAGAAGAAGGCATAAATAATTTGTCGTATAGATAAACGGCTTAACACTAAGCAGTACCGCTTAAACTTATGATAGCGGGTCCTGTAATCATACCAAAGTTTGGAACTTCTCCAGCTTCAAGCTTGGTACGGACCATTGCATCTAAACGCTGAATACGTGAAAAGAGAGCATGACTTCTCTCGAGTAAATTAAGTAATCCCTGTGGCAATTCCTTGCTCTCAGGACCTGTATCTTCGTCGCTCACATCCGCGGTATTCAAAGCGTATTGAGGAGCCGCAAATTGCTCCGGTGAAATCTCACCTGCCAAAAGCGCTTTCATAGCAAGAAGCCAAGTCATAACTTGGATAAGGCGCGCAGAGACACGCGTATGCTGATATCCGACATGAAGACATTTTGACAAATCATATTCTCGTCGATCGGCCTGTTCATGAAAAGCAATGTAATTACGCACTTCCAGGGTCAAAGCCACACCCTCGTCAAAGGTACGATCAAGTAAAGTTGTGGACTTGTTCATAGCAGCCTCTCGTGTTTAATGTGTTTCCGTCCCCTATGTCGATACATCGTTAATCTTAAAAAGAGGTGTATGAAGACTTAAGAGAAGCTTAAAACAAGCGTAATTAGGATTGCCGAGAACAAAAACTGTCGCTATGTTCTGCGTCGTTAGCTCTGTTTCTTAGAATTTAGTGGAAAATACCTAGAATTTACAAATAATTGGGGCGTAGCCAAGCGGTAAGGCAGCGGATTTTGATTCCGCCATTCGGAGGTTCGATCCCTCCCGCCCCAACCATTTAAATTTCCAATGCTCTCAAAGAAAGTCTGGAAAAAATAGATCTATAGCTAATCATATTTTAAAAATCCCACTTAACTTTAATCTGACCTGAATGGCTTGAATAACCTTGCCGTAGATCACCATCATATTCGGCACTGATGGAGAGATCATCATCTTCTTGCAGCATGGTCGAAAAACCTATCTGTGCTCCATTTTGAGATACACGTGCTGTTGTGGTCGCAAAACCAACCCCGGCTAACGTGGCATCAGTTGTTATCGGTCCTCGCAAAAGATCATGTACCCAGACTAGTTTTAGTGCGGGAGTTAAATCACCCCAGGCCGATGTGAACGTAGTTGCGATCTTGCCACCCAGTGTAGTGGCGTAGGAGTTGATGGCTTGTGATTTTACGCTTTCATCCGCCACCCCTGCTCCTGTTTCTGTATAACTTTGATTGAAGGTATGAACTGCATCGAAACCCATAAGTCTTGTTATGATTATATCCTCATAACTGTAATCCCATCCGGTCTCTATCTTGCCCATATATTGCACACCATGATAGCTCGCAGTAGCAGTACTGTTGATGAACTGGATATCCCTGCTTTCATGATACGTATTATAGCCAAACCCTAAGATCCCATTCACATATGCAGGACCATATCTATAGCTTCCATAACCTGTAATCTCTGGCGTACTGACATTAACACTATCGCCATTAAGGCCAGCCCCGCCTCGTGCAGAACTTTGTTGCCAGCTGACGGCTGTTCCTATGACAAAATCTTTGTTGATATGATTATCAACACCAAAGGTCATATTGTAAAAGCTTTGCTGATAACCATCCACCGTACTGATTGCATCCATTATTGATTGATGTGCTACTGCTAGCATTCGTAATACTACAACCTGCAGGGAGCGCACGTACGAGAGAAACAACAAGATCGTCTGTGGATCCTATGATAGTCGAGATGGTTGAGATACTATAACCACTTGCTGAGACCGAAACATTGGAATAGCTGGTGCCTAAAGAACCAGAAACAATAGTGAGGGTCTCGTTTGTTAGAGCTCCTGTTAAACTTATGAAATCATTGCTCAGCGTTGCAACCCCTGAGACAATCAGTTCACCGTGAGAGGTGAAGTTGGTAGCATTCATATCAAGCAGACCAGATGTTGCTTGGTTATAGTTACCGGCAATGGATTGAGAGCTATTAAGAACAAGTGTTCCGAGGTTTGTTACGGTATTTGTTCCTACATTTATATTATCCACTAAAACCTGGTTAGCCACGCTGGTAAAGGTCAGGCTGTTATTATTTGTAACGATCGATCCACCAGATAGTGTCCCACCATGTCCGGTAATGCTGAGGTCTTGGCTGACGTTGATATTGCCACTGATTGTACCTGTATTACTAAGAGCACTAAATATTGTACCGCCAATAACAAGAGCACTGTTACCAACAATAAGTCCGCTATTAATAATCGTATCAATAGTCCCTCTGTCCTTAATAGCGGTAACAGCGCCGGATATAGTGCCGCTGTTATTGATGTTTATAATAGTACTATTAGACCCTACTATAATCCCATAGCTACCTGCCGCAATCGTACCCACGTTATTAATGGCCCCAATACTGCTGGTATAAATATTACTGATAGCTGTACTACTCCCGCTGATAATGCCCCCCGAGAGATTAAAAATACTATTAATCGTGCCGGCTATCTCGCCTTGGTTGATAATAGCTACCCGACCTTCAATAAGGCCGCTATTCGTAATAGTGTCGTAAAAATGACCATTATTCCATATTCCACTGTTACCACCACTAATAGTTCCCCCTGCATTATTGACAATGGTACCAAGTGTACTTCCGGCTGACATGCCACGAAATACCCCTTCTATAACACCGCTGTTTATAATCGTACCTAGAAAGGGGCCATAACTAGGGTGTGGACTCAATAGGAGAGCCATCTGCGAATGGCAAAGAGATGAACGGCGGCCAAGTAATTTCTGGCGAGTTTGTCGAAGCGTTGAGAGAGACGTCGCATATCTTTAAA
>Ga0302274_10002647_pt1 | contig 16271 bp, 11 predicted proteins | sample III_Bog_N2_1_FD_198755 | JGI IMG/M metagenome (GOLD analysis project Ga0302274, IMG submission 198755) | Peat permafrost microbial communities from Stordalen Mire near Abisko, Sweden - III_Bog_N2_1 | ecosystem: Environmental > Terrestrial > Soil > Wetlands > Peat | place: Sweden: Abisko...
AGCCCGTTCCCTTCACCCTGCCGCTCAAGCTGGAGAAGCAGACATTCCGTCAGGTCACGCGCGGCCACCCCCACAGGATCGAACCCCTGAACTTTTTCAAGCATCCGCTGAAAAGTGGATTCTGAAACTCCTGAAGCGGCGGCAAGTTCCTCCCTCCCCATCCTCAAGTATCCATCCTGATCCAAGTTCCCGGCGATCACCTCCACAATCCTCCTTTCCGATTCCTCGAATCCGGCAGCCTGACTCAGGATGTAATCTCCCAGCGTCTGATGTGCGGCAAGCGAGTCAAAGAGATATCTCCGCCTCTCTTCATCCTCCGAAGAATACCGGGTTGCAGGTGCTGCCTGGGGCATATAATCCCGCCATTCCTCCTGAAGCGTGGAAGCTTGTTCACGAAATGGCACCTCGTCCCTTTCCGGTTCGCCATCCTTTTGTGTCGAGAACTCCTCCTCAAGGACGGGATTTGATGCCAACTCCGCAGCCACGAGCTGGCGGAGCTCTGCAACAGGAGTCTGCAGCAACACCAGACTCTGCTGCATCTGCGGGGAGAGCGTCTGCTGCTGGGCAAACCCAGCGGTAAGTTCGATTCCGGCCATCTCCCTTTAGGGTGATCGGATTACACTTCTAGGCAAGCAACTTTTGGGCCAATTATAAATTTTTCTATTATCCTCTTGCCTTCTCCCGAATGAGGTCATGGATCAGAGTCATCGTCTCCCGGAGATTACGCTCCAGCGTGAATTCCGAGGCAAGATCAGCACAGTTTTTTTGAACGCTTGATCGTTGGCCTTCTTCAAGAATCGAAAGCCATGCCGCGAGTGCCGCGCGCAGGGCCTCTCTGTCGGAAGGGCTGTCAATGATCTCTCCATGCACTCCGGGAATCATGATTTCGGAAATCCCGGCCGCCTTGCTGGTGATGACTGGCAGTCCCGCACTCAGGGCCTCCAGTGCGGCGAGGGAGAAGGGCTCGAAAATCGTCGGCGTTACAAAGAGATCAGCGGCTGCATAGACTCTCTTCATGTGCGTGACCGGCCCCAGAAATGTTACTGCCGGAGAGGCATAACGATGCACCGCCCCCTTTCCTGCAACCAGGAGACGGACTGTCGGATGATCAAGGGCAAGTCCCTCGACAGCCTGAATCGCAAAGCGAAGCCCCTTCCTCTCCCATCCTGTGCCGACAAAAAGAATGATTTTCTCATCCAGGGAAATGCCGAGTGCCTTACGCGCCTCTGCGCGCTGCTCCGGATTCGCCACCCCCACCTGCGGCACCCCATTGCGAATCAGGCTGATCCGGTCGGCCGGATAGCCATACAAATCCACAAGATCACGGGTAATCTTTTCCGAAATCGAGATCACACGACGGGTGGAACCGGAGCGGAATAGCGCTCTCTCCATGCGAAGCTTTTCACGATGCTTGGGATTGAACTTTTGGAACAACCTGGCCCAGGGGTGGAGATAGGGCTCCCTCTCCTTCAGCCAGGCAAGATGGATCCCCTCGTCGGTGCGATAGAGATCGCAACCTGGAACCTTCTCCACGGAGAGGATCAGATCGAAGGGGATGCCAGACTCGGATTTCTGCCGCTCCACTTCGGCAGCGAACACGGTGAGATTTTTCCCCGCACATTTCAGCATCTCTCCACCCGGCCATTCCCAGGAAGGCCACTCCCCGGTTCCCAGCAGGATCACCCGGTGACCCTGGGCGCGCAGTCCGGCAGCCAGGCCCTTCAAATAAACCTCCACACCCCCGCTGGAAGAATATCCCCGGCGGAGGAAGCCGATGGTCAGGGGTCGGGAAAAAGAAACCGCCGTCATGAGATCCTCCAAAAGTGCATGAAGATTGGAGGCTGTCCGAAAAGTCCGCGCCTGGCTAGCAGAGAGGAGTTGTGGACCGCCTCTAAGGAACCGCTGATTAAATCCCATGATGGCCTCAATGCGATTAAATCAGCGGTTCCCTAAGCCCAGCCAATCCCAAGGCATTTATTACTAATTTCCTCAATTTCTCAATTTCCTGATAATCTACCCTCTGTGCATCCGGCCAAAGTCACCAAACCTGTGGAGCCGCCAGATCCTCTCCGGGAGGAATTTCTTTCCTTCTTGGAGAATGGGAAAAATTATTCTCCTCAGACGCTCCGTGCCTACCGGCAGGCATTGGAAAAATTCCGGTCTTTCCGGCCTTCCCTCTCATGGCAGGAAGCAACTGCGGATGACTTCCGCGCCTATCTCTTTGACCAGATGAAACGGGGGCAGTCCCGCGCCACGATCCGGCTCAGCTTTGCCGCGCTTCGCAGCTTCTATCATTATCTCACCGAGCACAATATCGTGACAGCCAATGTGCTGAAACTTGTCTCCCTGCCCAAGTTGGAAAAAACCCTGCCACAGTTTCTGACCATTCCCCAGGTCACAACGCTTCTGGATCAGCCAACCATCAGAAAGAAAACCAAACAGGCCCCCGGGTGGATGGCAGCACGGGATGCCGCGATCCTGGAACTATTCTACTCTTCCGGCCTGCGCCTGGCGGAACTGGCCTCCCTGGACGTCCGTGATCTCGATCCCATTGGCGAGACGGTTCGAGTGATGGGAAAAGGCTCACGGGAGCGGATCGTTCCGGCAGGGGCTTTGGCTCTGGAAGCCCTCTCCCACTACCGCCATCAGGCCGGCATTCAAAGCGGCCCCCTGTTCCTTAACAAAAGCCGCAAACGCCTCGGTCATCGCTCCATCTGGCTCCTCCTCAAATCGTATGTCCGGGATGCAGGGCTCCCCGCGACGCTCAGTCCCCACAAACTCCGTCACTCCTTCGCCACCCATTTGCTGGATAACGGGGCCGACCTTCGAAGCGTCCAGTCACTGCTCGGACACAAAAGTCTCTCGACCACCCAAATCTATACCCATGTCACGACAGAGCGGCTGAAACGGGCCTACGACGCGGCTCATCCGAGAGCTTAGAAAGCGCGGAAGAAGGATGAAACACGGAATGCCCTAGACCCCTTCAGGACCCGGCTCGACCCAGCGCGCAAGCAGGATGCAGAGTTCGTAGAGCAGCACCATCGGTCCACCCATCAGAAGGTAGGTGACGAGATCGGGTGAAGGGGTGATAAAGGCTGCGGCCGTGAAGATCGCAATGATCGCCACCGAGCGGGTTTTGCGAAGTTTTTCGGCCGTCAGAAAGCCGAGCTTGACCAGGGCGAGAACGACCATCGGCATCTCAAAGGCAACCCCGAAGGCGATCAAAAACTGGGTGGTGAAGGAGTAATACTCACGCACCGTCCAGGTTGGCGTCCAGTGCATGGATTTGGCATCCTTGAAGAAAAAATTCAGCGTTCCCGGCAGCACCACGAAATAGGCAAAAGAGATGCCGCTGAGAAAGAGAACAAGGGCAAAGCCTCCGACCGGCAGGAGGATTTTTCGTTCGGAGGGCTTGAGTGCCGGAAAGAGAAACTGGGCAAGGAAAAGGGTGAGCAGAGGAAAGGAAACCACCACCCCCGCATAGAAGGCCAGGGAAAGAGAGATGGTCATGGAATCGGCCACCCCGAGGGATTGCAGGGAATTTGCACGCGCCGGATCAACGACCATCAAGGGTCGCTGAATCACTGCCGCAAGCCAGTCGCGGAAGAAGAAGGCGGCGACCGTGCAGACAACCAGTGTCACGGCCATCCGGAGGATCATCACCCTCAGGTCGCCCAGATGATCCATGAAGGGGCGGGCCACATCATCCTGCTCACGGAAGGAAAAAAGCGAACGTATATCCATTTTCTAAAAAATACCCTTACCCCAGAATCGAGCGCCAGTAGGCCAGACGACTGGAGACATTCTCCAGGGAAGGGGCACCCGGAGCAGTTCTTGCTGCCAGAGAGCGAGCAGGATCAAAGCGGGAATCCCATCCCTCAAGGAGTTCGGGGGCGAGTTCCCTCACGAGATCCAGGGGAAGGCGGTTGAGCGGCACTCCCGTCCTTGAGGATTCCGCGGCAAGTTTCCCGACCAGGTCATGAGCTGTTCGGAAGGGAACTCCCTTGCGGACAAGTTCCTCCGCGAGATCCGTGGCAAGCAGAAAGGGGTCGCTGACAGCCTGGGCGGCAGTCTCCTGATTGATGCGGAGAGCGCCCATCATCTCCGCCGTGACCGCCAGGGCCATCCGGGCGGTATCGACGGAATCAAAGACAGCCTCCTTGTCCTCCTGAAGGTCGCGATTGTAGGCCATCGGGAGACCCTTGAGCACCGTGAGAAGGCGGAAAAGATTGCCATAGAGCCTCCCGGTCTTGCCCCGGGTCAGTTCTGCGATGTCAGGATTTTTTTTCTGGGGCATGAGACTCGATCCCGTGGCATGCCGGTCGCTGAGTCGGGCAAAACCAAACTCGGTCGTTGTCCAGAGAACGACATCCTCGGAAAGTCGTGACAGGTGCATTCCAAGAATGGCCAATCCGGAGAGAAGCTCGAGGGCAAAATCGCGGTCGCTGACTGCATCAAGGCTGTTTTGCGTGACCCGGGAAAATCCGAGTTCTCTGGCCATGGCTTCACGATCGAGCAGCAAGGTGGAACCGGCCAGCGCACCCGAACCCAGGGGAAGCTCATCCATTCTCCGAAGGGTGTCGTCCAGACGGCCAAAGTCGCGATCCAGCATCTCGACATAGGCGAGCAGATGGTGGGCAAGCGGCACGGGTTGCGCACGCTGGAGGTGAGTGTATCCTGGAATCACCACGTGTGGATGAGCCTCCGCCAAACCTGCAAGCGCCGACTGGAGCGTGCGGATTCCGGACTGCAAGGATGCAATCTCATCACGGAGATAGAGACGCAGATCGGTGGCCACCTGGTCATTACGGCTGCGAGCGGTATGAAGCTTGGCCCCCGCCTCACCAATGCGAGCGGTCAGCTCCTTTTCGATATTCATATGGATATCCTCGAGATCCACCGAAAACCGGAATTCCCCCCTGGCTATCTCCTCCCCGATGGACTTCAGTCCGGTCTCAATCAAAGAAAATTCTTCAGAGGTCAGAAAACCGGCGGTTTTCAAAGCCCGTGCATGGGCAATGCTTCCCCGAATGTCCTGGCGGTACAACCTCCAGTCAAAGGAGATGGATTCGCCGTAATCCCTGAGTAGGGTGGACATGGATTCTTCAAAACGACCGTGACGCATCACTTCTCATTACCTCTTTTCCCGTCTTGCGGAAACAAGTAATACCGATGGCGTGTCCAAAAACCGGCTCATCCTCCCGGAATTGGTCGGCAATCCCACCATGAAAAAGTGTCAGAGGACTACGGCAAGAGCAAGCTGACTGCCGTTGCTGCATTCCTGCCCTGGCGGGGTTCATCGGTTGCTCATCCATAGCCCCTGACGCATTCACGTTAGGGAGGGGGGATAAAAAAACAATGACATAATGTGTTTTGAATCTTGAGATATTCTTCCGGGGAATTTACAAATCACCCTTCCACTCGAACCCCCATGCAAAAAATCATCCTTATTCTGGTATCCGTTCTCTCCCTTGCCTCTGCGGTCATCGGATATCTCAACAGGGATCATTTTCTCACAGAAAGGGGCCTTAAGGAAGCGGCCTTGGAAGAATTGGCATCGACCAAGCGGACACTGGCAACGACCCAGGAGGAGTTAAGGAAGGCGAATGAAAAAATTGACGAGCTGAACGCCGACATCAAAAAGAAAGACGAGACCATTTCGAGCCTGACGGTGAATTTGGACAAGGTGAAAGCCGACCTGGAAGATTCCCAGAAAAAAGTTGCCGATCAGGATGCCAAGCTGACCCAGCAGACGAGTGATCTGGCTGCCAAAGACACACGGATTGCTGATCTGGAATCAAAGCTCAATGACGCCACCGCGGGTACTTCACAAGTGGACGACCTCAAAAAGCAGCTTGTTGAAAAGGATATCCTGACCGCCAGCCTTCAGACGAAGATCAAAGAAATCGAGGGGGAGGTTTCCACCCTGCGCCAGTATGAGGCGGATCGTAAGGCAAAGATGATGAGGAAGGGACTGGAAGGAACAATCCTGGCCGTCAATCCCTCCTGGAATTTTGTGATCATCAGTCTGGGCGACCGCAATGGCATTGTGGAAAATTCAGAACTGCTGATCAAACGCGGCAATCAACTCATCGGCAAGCTGCGGATCACTTCTGTCGAACCCTCGACTTCGGTTGCAGACATTGTCGTCAACAGCGTACGAACCGGCCTGAGCATTCAGCCGGGGGACACGGTGATTTATAACGGCCCCGAAAGTGAAGCTGACATCAAGCAATGAGATCCCTTTTCCTGTTTGCCACACTGCCGGTATTTTTTCTTGCCGGTTGCCAGTCATCCCAGGAGACTCCAGCCATCGCCTCCCCGGAAAGTGCGGCAGTGAGCTCCATTCCCTGGAATAAACCGGCGAACTGGGAAGGAACGAGTGCTCTCGGGGGATTTAATTCCGGCGGACATTGAGGCTTGGCGACACTGATTTTCCTGAAAGTCAGTACCCGGTTGCCACCATCCCATGCGCATTCTGGCTGTTGATCCGTCACTGCGGGGTACGGGATATGCCATCCTCGAGGAAACAGGCACAACAATACGCTGCCTCGAATACGCCGTCGTTCGCAACTCCACCACCCTTTCACAGGAAGGATGTCTTATCTCCATCCATGACAGGCTCCGGGACCGCATCGATCAGTTCGCGCCGACAGCCCTTGCAATCGAAAAGGTCATCTTCGTGCAAAGCTTTGCCACCGCCATTCTTCTCGGATCAGCCCGTGGAGTCGCCGTGCTCGCAGCGGCACAGAAAGGGTTGTCAATCCATGAATATCCACCCAAGCGCGTCAAGCAAGCCGTCGTGGGTCTTGGAGCAGCATCCAAAAATCAGGTTGCCTTCATGGTTCGGGCGCTTCTCGGATTGACCGAAACTCCTCCCAGTGATGCCGCCGATGCAATCGCCATCGGCCTGACCCATTTGCGAAGCATCGCCTCCCCCCTTCCAAAAATGACCGCCCGGGTTGCCAAAACAACAGCCACAAGAATCACCGGCAAAAGGAAATGAGCGCCTTGCCTCATTCACGAACTCCACCACCACACTCACGATGGCTTGGCAGGATTTCGTATGAAGCAGCCCTGGAGCTTCAAGAGTCCCTCGTCAGGGAAAAAATCGCGGGCGACCCCACCGATCACCTCCTGCTGCTTGAACACGATCCCGTCTACACCATGGGCCGCACCCGTGATGAATCGAGCCTCGGAGAGGAGAGGTACCTACCCCACCCCGTGCATCGAACCAACCGCGGCGGGCAGGCGACCTACCATGGCCCGGGACAACTGGTGGGATATCCTATCCTGGATCTCAACAATTATGGCCGTGATCTGCATCTCTACTTACGCTTTCTGGAAGAAGTCCTCATCGGGGTGCTTTCTTATTATGAAGTGCAGGGATGCCGCCGGGAGGGACTCACCGGAGTCTGGGTGGATGATCGCAAGATTGCCTCCCTCGGCATCGGTGTCCGTCACTGGATCTCCATGCACGGCTTTGCCCTCAATGTGGAGGAGAACCTTCCGGGATTCTTGTCCATCACTCCCTGCGGGATTGAGGGAGTCACGATGACCTCCCTCTCGCGGGAGGCAGGGAGGAATCTCAAATCCCGGGAGGTTTCCGAAATAACGGTGGAAATTTTTGCTAGGAAATTGCAGAGCCTGCGGGACGGGTCATTTTGAAACGACGAAAGCCGGTGAGTCGTTCCCCAAGGCGCTGGCGCAATGTGTTTCCCATTACCCGTAATCTCTCCATGGCTAGGTAGACAACCGGTGTGGTGAACAATGTCAGGACTTGTGAGAGCAGAAGACCGCCCACGATCGCAACACCGAGAGGCTGGCGAAGCTCCGAACCGACCCCCATGCCGACGGCAATCGGAAGGGAGCCGAAGATCGCCGCGGCGCTGGTCATCATGATGGGGCGGAACCGAACCAGACTTGCTTCATGGATCGCCTCGCGGGGGCTCAGTCCACGATCCCGCTGCGCCTCGATGGCGAAATCGACCATCATGATCGCGTTCTTCTTCACGATCCCCACAAGCAGAAGGATGCCGATCATCGCCACGATGCTCAGTTCCATCCCAGCAAGGATCAGTGCAAGCAGAGCCCCCACGCCTGCGGTCGGGATGGTTGAGAGAATTGTCAGCGGATGGATCAGGCTCTCGTAAAGCATCCCGAGAACGATATAGACCGCCACGATCGCAGCCAGAATCAAGAGCGGCTGCGAGGAGAGGCTATCCTGAAAGAGCTGGGCATTCCCGGCAAAGCCCCCCTTGATGGATGCGGGCATCTTGAGATCCCGCTTGGCCTCTTCAATAATTTTCTCGGCCTCACCCAGGGAGACACCGGGCATCAGGTTGAAGGAAAAAGTCACCACCGGGAACTGTCCCTGATGATTGACCGACAGGGGCATCGTTTCATTCTGAAAGTGAGCAATCGAACTCAACGGGATCATCTTCCCCGCAGCGGTTTTGACATAGATCTTGTTGAGATAGTCCGGACTCGTAAGCAGTTCGGGATTTGCCACCAGCACCACATGAAACTGATTGATCGTGGAATACATGTTGGAAACCTGACTCTGGCCAAACGCATCATTCAGCACGGCATCCACCTGGGAGGGTTGGATGCCAAGGGTCCCGGCAAGCTTTCTGTCCACCACCACCCTCACCTGGCGCCCTTCAAATTGCTGATCGCTGTTCACATCGGCAAGCTGCGGATAGGTTTGCAGTCGCTCCACGAGTTTCGGCGCCCATTTCACAAGAGTCGGGAGACTGTCCGACCGCAGCGCATACTGATACTGAGCCTTGGTGGCACGCCCCCCCATGCGCAGATCCTGAGCGGGTGTGAGAAAGAGCTTGGCTCCCTTCACGGAGGAGAGTTTTATGCGGAGCCGGTTGATCACATCATCCACATGCACCTTCCGCTGGGAAAGTGGTTTCAGGGAGATGAAAAGCCTCCCGTTGTTCACCGTGCTTCCCCCGCCAGAACTGATCACGGAAGCCACATTTTCCACCGCCGGATCCCCGGAAACGATTTCAGCCAAAGCCTTTTGTTTTTTCTCCATGGCGGCATAGGAAATATCCTGGGAGGCTTCCGATACTCCGATCATCAATCCCGTATCCTGCTGCGGGAAAAACCCCTTGGGAACCACGATATAAAGCAGCACTGTTGCGACGAATGTTGCCAGCGTGAACAGGAGCGTGACCTTCTGATGATCGAGCACCCATTTCAGACCTTTCCGGTAGTGCTCCAATAAATTGGAAAAACGGCCCTCAAGCCACCTTCCGAACTTTCCTTCTCCGGAGGCATCCTCGCGCTTTAAAAACCTGGCGCAGAGCGTCGGAGTGAGTGTCAGGGAAATGACTGCCGAGACCAGAATGGAGGCGCTCAGCGTGACTGCGAACTCATGGAACAGGCGTCCGATCACACCGCCCATCAGTAGAATGGGAATGAAAACGGCCACCAACGAAAGACTCATGGAAACAACCGTGAATCCGATCTGCTTCGCTCCGAGTAAAGCCGACTCCAAAGGATCATATCCTTTTTCAAGATAGCGGACGCAATTTTCGATGACCACGATGGCATCATCCACCAGAAAACCGACCGAGACGGTCAGGGCCATCAGGGAAAGATTGTCCAGACTGTAGTCGCACAGCCACATGACGCCAAAAGTCCCTGCCAACGCCAGGGGAACAGTAATGCCCGCGACAAAGGTGGGACCCAAACGCCGCAGGAAGAGAAACATGACCAGAATCACCAGGGCGCTCGTCAGCAGCAGTGTGAACTGAACATCATTCACGGAGGCCCTGATCGTCTGGGTGCGGTCGGAGACAACGCTCAGATGAACTCCCGGAGGCAGCCAGGCCCGCAACTGGGGCAGCATCTTCTGTATTTTCTCCACGATCTGGATGACATTCGCATCCGGCTCCTTGAAGACCGGCATGATCACCGCCCTCTCTCCGTTGAACCAGCCACCCTGAAGGGTGTTTTCAGTGCCATTCTCCACATTGGCAACCGACGAGAGTTTGATGGGAATTCCGTTCGTCGTCTGGGCGACCACCAGGGATTGATAATCCTTCGCATCCATGAGCTGATCATTGGCATGAAGATTGAATGAGCGGTCTTTGCTCTCGATCGAACCCAACGGGGCAAAGTGATTGGCATTGGTAAGAAACTGCTGCATGTCCTGGAGGCTCATTCCGAGACTGGCCAACTGTGCGGGATCGACCTGCACGCGCACTGCGGTTTTGGCCCCGCCGAAGAGACCGACCTGACTTACCCCGGGCACCTGGCTCACCCGTTGGGAAATAATCCCATCGGCCAGATTATAGACCTGCGAAAGGGGAACCGTTTTCGAAGTCATCGCCAGAATTATCACCGGTGCTCCGGCGGGATTCACTTTGCGGTAGGTGGCGGGTGTGGGGAGGTTCGGCGGAAGATCATGCGCGGCCGCATTGATGGCAGCCTGGACATCCCGCGCCGCCCCGTCGATGTTGCGGCCCAGATCGAACTGAACCGTAATGGCACTGCCGCCCAGGGTGCTTGAAGAAGTCATCTCGATGACACCGGGAATTTCCCCCAAGCGCCGCTCCAGCGGTGCGGCCAACGAAGTTGCCGCCGTTTCCGGATCGACTCCCGGAAGGGAGGCATTCACAAGAATCGTCGGGAAATCGACGTTGGGAAGAGGAGCGATGGGAAGGCAGAAATAGGCCGAAACACCCAATAGGAGAAGACCCACCGCAAGCAAAGAAGTGCCCCGGGGACGATGGATGAAAGGAGCCGAAACGTTCATCCGACAATCGGGGATTCCTTGATGCTTTGCTGGGGAAAATTCCCCCCGCTTGTGCGCAGCATCATCCATTGTTCGAACCGGTCAAGCGTGAGATAAATCACGGGCGTTGTGTAGAGGGTGATGAATTGGGAGAGCAGAAGCCCTCCGACAATGGCAATACCGAGAGGTTTGCGAAGTTCGGAACCGATTCCTGATTGCACAGCCAGCGGGATGGCACCCAGCAATGCGGCCGCGGTCGTCATCATGATCGGTCGGAAACGGAGCAGACAGGCTTGGTAAATGGCTTCCTTTGCGGAGACTTGATTCCCCTTCCGGGCATCCAGCGCGAAATCGATCATCATGATGGCATTCTTTTTCACAATGCCGATCAGCAGGATGATCCCGATCAGGGCGACCAGGGTGAATTCCACATCGCAGAGTTGAAGCGCCAAAAGAGCCCCCACCCCTGCACTGGGAAGAGTCGAGATAATGGTGATGGGATGGATGTAACTCTCATAAAGAACGCCCAGGACGATATAAATCACGATAATGGCCGCCAGAATCAGGAGGGGCTCGCTCGCCAGTGAGGACTTGAACTCGGCGACGCTGCCAAGAAACTGCGTCTGAATGCTGTCAGGCATCCCGATGGATTCCTGGGCCGCCTCGACCACCTTCACCGCCTCCCCAAGCGAATGACCCTGGGCAAGATTAAAGGAGATGGTGGACGAGGGAAACTGACCCTGGTGCGTGATGATCAGCGGATTCGACTTCGTCTGTACCGTCACCACGGAACTGAGGGGTACCAGCTTGCCTGTTGTCGAACTGACATAGATCTTCTTCAAGGCGTCGGGCGAGTTGCGAAATTCCGCACCATTCTCCATCACGATCCTGTATTGGTTGAGCTGCGTGTAGATCACCGAAATCTGTCTCTGGCCAAAGGCATCGTAGAGCGTGTCATCAATCGCCTGAACAGGCACATTCAGGCGCGAGGCGGCGACACGGTCGATGGTGATATCGAGTTGCAGCCCGAGATCCTGCTGATCGCTGGCCACATCCCTGAGGCCCGGCTCCGCGCGCAGTTTTTCCAGAAGCTTGGGAACCCATTCGCGAAGCGTGGCGGGATTCACATCCTCCAGCAGATATTGGAACTGCGTGCGGCTGATGCGGGTGTCGATCTGAAGATCCTGCGAAGGCTGGAGATAGAGCGTGATCCCGGAAACTGCAAGGGAAGCCTGGGAAAGGCGGGAAATGATCGGGGCCAGCCCCTCCCTCTGATCGCGTGGTTTCAGCACAATATAGATGCGTCCGGTATTCTGGGTCGGATTCACAATACCTGTTCCGACGAATGCCCCCACACGCTGGACATCGGGATCGCGGGCAATCACCTCCGAAAGCTCCTTTTGACGATCCAGCATCTGTTTGAAGGAAATATTCTGGGCGGCATCCGTTACCCCGATGAGAAGTCCGGTATCCTGGATCGGAAGCAGTCCCTTGGGGATCTCCACAAAGAGAATACCGGTCGCCACAAGCGTCGCAACAAAGACGAGCAAGGCGGTTCTTTGATGCCGCAAAACCCAGAGGAGCGAGCGGTCATACAAGCCGAGCAGTGATTCAAAACCTCCCTCCAGCCACCTCTGAAAGGCACTCTCTCCCTCCTCCTGTTCCGAACGGAGCATCTTCGAGCACATCATCGGGGTGAGTGTCAGCGAGACAAAGGCCGAGACCACCACGGAACAACTGAGCGTAATGGCAAATTCCCGAAACAACCGCCCGACAATGCCCGACATGAAGAGGAGGGGGATGAAAACGGCGATCAGCGAGATGCTGAGGGAAACCACCGTGAAACCGATCTGTCGTGAACCTTTCAGGGCCGCCTGGAGTGGTGGATCCCCATGCTCGATGTAGCGGACGATATTTTCAATCATCACGATGGCATCATCGACGACAAACCCCGTGGAAATGGTCAGGGCCATGAGGGAAAGATTGTCGAGACTGAACCCCGCCTGATACATGAAGGCAAAGGTTCCCAACACCGAAAGGGGCAGGGCAACGCTGGCAATCACCGTTGCCGCCAGTTTCCTCAGGAAGAGAAAAAGAACCAGCACGACGAGGGCAACCGTTAGCAGGAGCGTGAACTGGACGTCATTGACCGAGGCGCGGATCGTCTCCGTCCGGTCGGAAAAAATCGAAAGATGAATGCCTTGGGGAAGGGAGCTCATCAACTTCGGGAGAATCGCCTTCACCCGATCCACGGTGTTGATGATATTGGCCCCCGGTTGCCTCTGAATGTCCAGCAGCACAGCCTGCTGATAAGACTGATGCTTTTTCACGATCCAGGCCTCGATCAGGGAGTTTTCCACGCCATCCTCCACGGAGGCCACATCCTTCAACCGAACCGGAGAATTCTTGGCGGCATTGTAGGCCACGATCAGCGGAGCAAGATCTGCCGCACTCGTGATCTGGTCATTCGCCCCGATGGTGAAAGACTGGCGGGCACCGTCGAAACTTCCCTTCGGTGCATTCGCATTCGCGAGATTGATCGTGTTGCGCACCGACTCCAAACTGAGTCCCTGGGCATCAAGAGCCGCCGAATTCAATCTGACGCGAACGGCCGGTTTTTGATTTCCCTGAATCGTGACAAGCCCCACTCCCGGAAGCTCGCTCAGTTTCTGCGCCAGCACGGAATCCACAAAGTCGTTCACCTTGACGATAGGGAGGGTGTCCGAGGTGATTGCGAGCGTCAGGATCGGTGTGTCGGCAGGATTCACCTTGTTGTACACCGGCGGATTCGGCATGGCACTAGGCAACACCCCTCCGGCGGCATTAATGGCGGCCTGCACATCCTGGGAAGCCTGATCGATGTTCTTGGCAAGGGTGAACTGAAGCGTGATGACGGAAGTTCCCAGGGAGCTGATCGAGTTCATCGAGGCGAGCCCGCTGATCTGGCCGAATTGTTTTTCCAACGGCGCGGTGACGAGTGATGCCATCACCTCCGGGTCGGCTCCCGGATACTGCGAAGTCACCTGAATGGTCGGGAAGTCAACTGTCGGAAGCGCGGAAACCGGCAACAAATGATACCCGAGACCTCCCACCAGGAGAACCGACACCATCAGCAGGGAAGTGGCGATCGGGCGCTTGATAAAAGGCTCGGAGATATTCATACAATTTCCAGAAAGGTTGAATTCTGTTTCCTGGCACTCCGCCTGACTCACGGCGCGGGAGCCGGCGTTACTGATCGCCTCCGATGCTCTGATGATGGTGGTGATGAGGGGAAGCTCCGGGTTTCGGCGGGACAGTCGTCACACTCGACCCTGGCTGGAGGCGATATTGACCATCGGTAACCACTATTTCTCCGGACTTCACGCCTGATTGAATCAGGGTAAACCCCGCCTCGGAAGCCCCGGGAGTCACGGATCGCATCTCGGCCTTGCCATCGGCACCAATGACATAGACATACGATCCATCAGGCCCGAGCTGAACGGCTTCCTGCGGAACAACCACGGAATCAGGAAGATCGTTCACCAAAAGACGGACATTCACAAACTGGCCGGGCCAGAGTTTGAAGTCGTCATTCGCAAAAACCGCCTTGATTTTCACCGTCGCCGTCGTGGTATCGATCTGATTGTCGATCACGCTCAGGGCACCTGTGGAAAGCACCGTTTCATTGTTCCGATCCAGCGCGATCACCGTAAGTTTCTTGTGCTCCAGCAGGGGCTCCCGGATCTGGGCAAGATCCTGCTGCGGAAGGGTAAAGGCTACGAAAATCGGCTGGATCTGATTGATCACGACGATGGAACTGGCTCCATTGGCACTGTTGCCGCCGACCGTGACTTGATTTCCCACATCCAACTGGCGGACCCCGGTACGACCCGAGATCGGCGCCGTTACCTGGGTCCAGTCCAATTGTGACTTCTGAATCTCCGCATTGGCCTTGTCCGACTGAACGGTCCCCTCGAGCTGGGCAACCAGATATTTCTGCGAATCATAGGTCTGGTGGTCGAGAACATTTTTGTTGAGGAGATCCTGATCACGGGCAAGAAGGATCTTGGCACTCTCCAACTGGGCGATGTCCTGATCCGTTTTGGAAACAGCCTGGTCGTACTGGGCCTGGAAGGTCCGGGGATCGATCACCGCAAGCACATCCCCCTGCTTCACATCCTGACCTTCATGAAAACGGATTTCCTGAATCAGACCCGAGACGCGGGCATTGACGAGCACCGAGTTATAGGCTTGAACCGTTCCCAACCCATCCAGGTAAATCGGGAAATCCTGGGTCCTTGCAGGCATCACCGTGACCGGGATGGGAAGTGCAGCAGTCCCCGAGCGATGGTCCTCATCGGAGCCTCCGCTTGATTGATGGTGGGACAGTCTCCAGACAACGGCTCCAAGGAGAATCAAAAGAAGCAACCACCAAAAAAATCGTTTCATGTAATCATAGTAAAGACTTGGAATCTCCTAAAGTTTCAAAAATCCCTGATTTATCGCCTATTTTTATGCTTAAAAGAAAATTTTTGCGAGGAAATCTCACAGTCTCAAAAAGTTACTCAAGAGCTCTTTGCCGTGAATTGTCAGAATCGACTCGGGGTGAAATTGCACCCCCCAAAGAGGAAGCGACCTGTGCCTTAGCCCCATAATTTCCCCCTCGGCCGTTTCCGCCGTGATCTCAAGCGAGTCGGGAAAAGTCTCCCGTCTCACCAACAGGCTGTGATAGCGCGTCGCCTCAAAGGGACTGGGCAACCCGGCAAAGAGATCCCGGCCATCATGAAGAATGGGAGATGTCTTGCCATGCATCAGGCGATCCGCCCGCACCACCTCCCCTCCATAGACGTCTCCCATGCACTGGTGACCGAGACAGACGCCGAGAATGGGATATTTTCCCGCAAGCTGACGGATTACTTCACGACTGATGCCAGCCTCCTTCGGGGTGCAAGGGCCCGGGGAAATACAGATACGCTCGGGAGCCATTGCCTTGATTTCATCGATCGACACCTCATCGTTGCGGCGCACCACGGGAGCGGCACCCAACTCCCCAAAATACTGGACGAGGTTGTAAGTGAACGAATCGTAGTTATCAATGACCAGGATCATGGGGTGGGATTGATTTTGGGGAACATCCATGGAAATTCAACCAGTAAGCTAAAGCTTTTGAAAATTTCGGGGTTCCGTATGACGAAGCAATCCCGGTTGACTTCCTCGTCACCTTCAAAACAAACTGCGCGACGATCACCTGGAAATCATCGCTGAAGGCTCGCTGGAGCCTCCTTCTTGTCCTGACACTCGTGGGAGTATTTCAGGAGACCAGGGGGCAGGATCTCCCGGTAACGCTGACATCACCAGTGACCGCCAGTTCGAACTCCCCGATGGATCAGGCCAAGGCAGTGGTGGAGGCCTATGTGCACAAGTTGCTCCCTCCCCCGCGTTTCGTCTTATTTCTCGGCTGGAGCGATTTTTCGGAATCGGGACCGTCTTCATCGATCACTCTGAAGTATCATGTTCAGAGCCCCTACATCCAACC
>Ga0302274_10002648_pt1 | contig 16264 bp, 12 predicted proteins | sample III_Bog_N2_1_FD_198755 | JGI IMG/M metagenome (GOLD analysis project Ga0302274, IMG submission 198755) | Peat permafrost microbial communities from Stordalen Mire near Abisko, Sweden - III_Bog_N2_1 | ecosystem: Environmental > Terrestrial > Soil > Wetlands > Peat | place: Sweden: Abisko...
TCGTGGCGGTCGCCCGGGGGCGATAATCGTTGGTTCCCACGTCAAGAAAACAACTTTGCAACTTGAACGCTTGCTCAAGATGCCAGGGGTGACACCTATCGAAGTGAATGTGGAACGATTACCTGAAAGTCGTGATGTTCTCTTGGCAGAAATTGTCCACAAGTGCATGCAGGCTCATGCTGCAGGGAGTACACCAGTAGTTTTTACCAGCCGTTTGGAAAAAACTTTTCCCGATCAAGCATCTCGACTGGCATTTGGTGATATGGTTTCAGTATTCTTGATGGATGTGGTGCGTAATTTGCCTACAACTTTAGGATTTCTGATAAGTAAAGGCGGCATCACTTCAAACGATGTGTTGAGCTCAGGCTTGGCGCTGCGTACCTCGCGCGTAGTCGGTCAAATTTTGCCGGGGTGTTCTGTGGTTTGCTGCCCCGCAGATCATCCGCGATATCCGAATTTGCCCGTGGTAATTTTCCCGGGTAATGTTGGCGATGATCATGCGTTAGCAATGGCATATGGGAGACTGACTGGCTATAAAGTTTAGTTGTACGCAGTCTAATTTCCGGTATTGGGCGAGGATTGGAAGAATCTACAATAATACAGGCACAGGCAATCAAGTCTTCTGCCAAATATAGGGGAGAAAATATGAACGAAGTCGCTGCGGCAATAGAAACAAACGTTTCGCCACAAAAGCACTCGCTATTAGCTTCCGCATGGCCGCAACTCATCATTGGGATTATCTGTATGGTGATGATTGCAAACATGCAATATGGATGGACGTTTTTTGTACCCGAAATACAAAATAAATTTGGTTGGGATAGAGCATCTATCCAGATAGCATTCACTCTTTTTATATTATTTGAGACTTGGCTAGTGCCGGTCGAAGGATGGTTCGTGGATCACTATGGCCCACAAATCGTCGTGTTTATCGGTGGTATTGCTTGTGCTCTCGGATGGGGCATGAACGCCTACGCCGTGACACTTGGTCAGTTTTACGCTGCGCAAATTATCGCTGGACTCGGAGCGGGAGCTGTTTACGGAACTTGTATAGGCAATTCACTCAAGTGGTTTCCAAGACGCAGAGGGCTCGCAGCCGGTTTGACCGCAGCAGGATTCGGGGCCGGCTCTGCGTTGACTGTCATTCCTATTCAGGCAATGATCAAAAGCCAGGGTTTTCAAAATACCTTTCTTTACTTTGGGTTAGGTCAAGGCGTGGTAATTTGCCTGTTCGCATACGCAATGGTGGCCCCGATCGGGCAATTAAGATCGGCGCTAAAAAAACATGCTGCAGTTAACAGGATACGGGAATTCTCCACCAGGGAAATTATTGGCCCCAATCGTCCGTGGATTATTGCTATTCTGTTTTCGGCAGTCGGGGGGCTCACGATGTGGTCAATGGGCCAGCAGTTCTATATCCCATTAGCGCTGGCTGCAGCTATTTTTATCATCGGTGGAAGCATTGTCTGGAGGAGAGGGCAACCCATCTTTACGCTGATGTACTTCATGTTTGTAATAGTTGGCGCGGGTGGACTCATTGTGACAGCTAATTTGGCGCCTATTTCGCTGGATTTAAAAGTTGGAACGATACCTGTGACCCTTGCTTGGCTGACGCTGCCGGCGCTGACTTTTGCCGCCACAATTGATCGAACGCTTAACGGCATTACGCGACCATTTTTTGGCTGGGTATCCGACCATATCGGCCGTGAAAATACTATGTTCATAGCCTTCATGCTGGAAGGCATCGGAATATTCATGCTCTATAAATTAGGCGCAAATCCGTTCTGGTTTGTAATTCTTAGCGGCATGGTGTTTTTTGCTTGGGGCGAGATATACAGCCTGTTCCCGGCAACCTGCACGGATACTTTTGGATCAAGGTACGCTACGAGTAATTCAGGCCTTTTGTACACGGCAAAAGGAACTGCAGCGTTGTTGGTTCCTTATGCCAGTTCCATCCAAAAAAGCACGGGTAGTTGGGATATGGTGTTTCTCATTGCAGCAGGTGCAAATATACTTGCAGCCCTGCTCGCGGTTGGGGTGCTTAAACCTTGGCGACACAAAGTTATTGCATCTCAAGAGCGCAGAGTTATTCCAAGGATCGTTGGTAGCCTTGATAACTGAGTAATAGTCAGAGCATCAATTAGATTGCTCAGGGGGATTTATGGCACTGTGGATAGCATATACCCATAATGGAAAATCTGGTTTCGGCCAGGTAGAGGGTGAACGGGTCATGGTTTACGAGGGGGAAATGTTTGTCGAACCCCGCAGGGCAGGCACAGATATCGCGCTGGTTGATGTCAGTATTGAACTGCCCTGCCGCCCCGGCAAATTTATCGCATTATGGAACAACTACTATGCACAGGCGGCCAAGCAAAATCTTGCGATTCCTTCCGAGCCTTTGTATTTGATAAAATCACCCAATAGTTATTGCGCGCACGAACATGCTATTCCGTCACCAATTGGCTATGATGGACGGGTTGTTTATGAGGGCGAGTTGGGCATAGTGATAGGGAAGCGATGTAAAAACTCGAATGAGGAAGAGGCCAGACAATCCATATTTGGTTTTACCTGCATCAACGACATTACAGCTTTGGATTTGATTACAAAAGATACTTCATTTGCGCAATGGACCCGAGCCAAATGCTTTGACGGTTTTGGCGTAATAGGTCCGGCCATCGCTACAGGACTCGACTGGAACTCTCTGCATGTCAGAACCATTCTCAACGGCCGGGAACGCCAGAACTACCCTTGTAATGACATGATTTTTTCGCCGGAAAAAATAGTTCATGCAATTTGTCAGGATATGACCTTGGAACCGGGCGATGTTATTGCCTGTGGCACCTCGTTGGGCGTATTGCCGATGAGGCCTGGATCGGTTGTCGAAGTTCATATCGACGGTATCGGGATGCTGCGTAATCAGTACGGTGTATCAGGCGCGGTTTAATTCCGGACTTTTAAGAATACTAAAAGAGAAAATCTATGAAGATTTGTATTGTAGGTGCAGGTGCCATCGGCGGCATGTTGGGAGTCCAGTTTGCACTTGCCGGGCACGATGTCACTTTGATCTTGCGCGGAGCGAATTTGGCTGCCGTGCAAAAAAATGGTCTGAGGCTTATAGAAGAAGATGGCAATGAACTTCTCGCTCAACCCATTAAAGCCACTTCTGTTATGGCGGAAGCAGGCATTCAAGATGTGGTAATTTTAACGCTTAAAGCACATCAGGTCGCCCCTATTGCAGCCGAACTTTCAGCGCTGATGCATTCCGAAACGCGGATTATCACGATGCAAAATGGCATACCCTGGTGGTACTTCCACAAGTTGCCAGGAGAACTGGGGCAGCGTTATCAGGGAACACCTGTCAATGCTGTAGATCCTGAGGGAATTATTGCAAAGCACATCGATGTTGATCGAGTAATTGGCAGTGTTGTCTATCCGGCGAGTGAAGTTATTAGCCCGGGAGTGATCAAAGTAATCGAAGGAAATCGATTTTCGCTCGGAGAGATCGATGGGCGTGACACGCCAAGTATTCGCGCGATCAGTGACGCTTTCAGAGCTGCCGGATTCAAATCGCCGATTTCAAATGATATTCGCTCTGAAATCTGGTTGAAGTTGTGGGGGAATTTGAGTTTTAATCCGATCAGCGCGTTAACGCATGCCACCCTGGAAGATATTTGTGTGTTTCCTGCTACCCGCGAATTGGCCGCAAATATGATGCGGGAGGCGCAGGCCATCGGTGAAAAATTGGGTGTCCAATTCAAAGTGAGTCTGGAAAAGCGCATCAATGGAGCCCAGGCAGTAGGCCAGCACAAGACTTCCATGCTGCAAGATGTAGAGCTGGGCCGACCGCTCGAACTCCAGGCTTTGGTTGGTTCTGTCATTGAACTCGGACAGATCACCGAAACCCCGACACCCAACATAAACGCTGTCTATGCGCTCACGTCACTGTTGGCGAATAAATTGCAACAGCACAAGGCGACCTTACGCATCTCCTGAAACGGCATCATCAGTTTACTACCCTCTCAATCCTGCCCCTCACTTCGCCAATCATGAAAAAATTTACTACTCTCTCTGAAATGATTGCGATTCATGCGAATGTAACACCTGATGCAATCGCGATTACAGCGCCTGCTGCAAAGCCCCTGACCTACGAGGCTTTAAATTTGCTGGTAGAAAATACTGTGAACACTCTCAATAAGCTTGGTGTGGTTAGAGGAGACAGGGTCGGGATCGTGATGCCTAATTGTCCGGAAATGGCAACGGCATTTGTTGCGATAGCAAGTGGCAGCACGGCAGCGCCCTTGAATATGGCTTATCGTGCGGATGAATTCGAGTTTTATCTCAGCGATTTGAAAGCCAAAGCACTGGTTGTTGCCAGTGGAAGTGACACCCCTGCCAGAGCCATAGCCGCGAAACTGGGGATTGCTGTTCTGGAGCTTACACCAACGCCTGAAATGGGCGCGGGTAGTTTCACTATCGCCGGTACCGCTCATTCAGACATGTCGAATGCAAATGGCGGCTTGGCGCAAGCCGACGATATTGCATTGATACTGCATACTTCCGGCACGACTTCCCGGCCCAAGATCGTCCCACTCACCCACAAAAATGTTTGCGCTTCGGCGCGAAACATCAGTACGACGCTCAATCTCCAACAAGATGACCGCGAGCTGCATGTGATGCCGCTGTTCCATATTCATGGATTGATTGCAGGCGTGCTCGCTCCCATGGCGGTAGGTAGTCAGATATTTTGCACCCCGGGCTTTAATGCTTTGAAGTTTTATGGGTGGATGAAAGAGTGCAAGCCCACCTGGTACACAGCCGTGCCGACCATGCACCAAACCATCTTGTCCCGTGCGGCGGGCAACATGGATGCCATTGAAAGCAATCCGTTGCGATTTATCCGTTCCTCTTCCTCGTCGATGCCGACGCAGGTCATCGCCGAATTGGAAAAAGTTTTTAATGCGCCATTGATTGAATCGTATGGAATGACCGAAGCCGCTCACCAAATGGCGAGTAGCCCTTTACCTCCTGCCAAACGCATTCCCGGTTCGGTAGGCATTGCTGCCGGGCCGGAGGTCGCAATCATGGATGCCGATGGCAATTTACTTGAATCAGGAGTGATTGGAGAGGTTGTGATACGGGGGGAGAATGTCACGCTGGGTTACGAGAATAACGCCAAAGCCAATGCAGAAGCTTTTGTAAACGGGTGGTTCCGTACGGGCGATCAAGGCTCCCTTACGAACGATGGATATTTGACGTTAACTGGTCGCTTGAAGGAAATCATCAATCGGGGAGGGGAGAAAATATCTCCTTTGGAAGTCGATGAAGTTCTTATGCATCACCCGGCTGTGATGCAGGTGGTGACCTTTGCTATACCACATGAAAAATTGGGTGAGGACGTGGCGGCGGCAGTTGTATTGCGAGAGGGTTTCAACTTGAGTGAGCATGAATTGCGCGAATTTGCAGGGACCAAATTGGCGGCTTTCAAAGTGCCCAGAAAAATCCTGTTCATGGCCGAAATTCCAAAGGGTGCAACGGGTAAATTACAGCGTATCGGACTTGCTGCCAAATTGGGGTTGAACACATAGCGCCAATTTGGTATTTAACTCAGCACTATACTTATAAAGTATGCCTGGTTCCCAGCCAAGATTCGAACCAGATATTTTCTTCACAGCGACAGAAGTATAATATTTCTTATAAATTAGCTGTTATTGTGTTTGGGTAATTGTAGTTGGTACGTGTTTTTAGTTAGGGAGTGTGTTTTATTTAACTTAATCCGGGAGAGAGATTATGAACATTAAAATTAAAACAATTGTCACCGCTTTTACGCTGGGAGCATCTGTCTCGGCGTTTGCTGCCGACTCGATCAAGATCGGAGTCTCCGGCCCATACACCGGCGGTTCCAGCCCTATGGGAGTTTCCATGCGCGACGGTGTAAGGCTTGCAACATCCGAGATCAATGCCAAGGGCGGTGTTCTTGGCCGTCAGATCGAGCTGGTGGAACGCGATGACCAGGCCGACAATGGGCGCGGTGTGCAGGTGACGCAGGAATTGATCAACAAGGAAGGAGTCGTCGCTACGGTGGGTTACATCAATACCGGCGTATCTCTGGCTTCGCAGCGTTTCTATCAGGAAGCCAAGATTCCGGTACTCAACAACGTTGCGACCGGATCGGCCGTAACCAAACAGTTTCTGCCACCGGACTATCCTGACAACTATGTATTCCGCACTTCCGCCAACGATACCATCCAATCTGCAATGATCGTTAATGAGGCCATCGAAAGTCGCAAATTTACCAAGGTTGCGATTCTGGCTGATTCCACCAACTACGGCCAACTGGGACGTGCAGATCTGGAAAAGGCCTTGGCAGCGAAAAATATCAAACCCGTTGCGGAGGAAAAGTTCAACATCAAGGATGTGGACATGACTGCACAATTGCTCAAGGCCAAGGAAGCGGGCGCTCAGGCTATCTTGACTTATGCGATTGGGCCTGAATTAGCACAGATTGCCAACGGCATGGAGAAGTTGGGTTGGAAAGTCCCGATGATAGGAAGCTGGACATTGTCCATGGGGAACTTCATCGACAACGCAGGCAAGAATGGTGCAGGTGCGCGTATGCCGCAAACTTTCATTCAGGAGGCAAACACACCTAAGCGCAAAGCATTCATCGAGGCTTACCAGAAGGCTTACAAGACTGAGCGTATTCCTTCACCTGTTTCCGCAGCGCAGGGTTACGATTCCATGTACATTTTGGCAGCCGCGATCAAGCAGGCGGGGAATACCGACGGCGTGAAAATCCGCGAAGCGCTGGAAAATCTGAAGGAGAAGATTGATGGTGTGGTGACTACATACGATCATCCCTATACGCATGACGATCACGAGGCGATTACCAAGAACATGGTGGTGATGGGCGAGGTCAAGGATGGTCATGTGGTGTACGCATACGAATCCGACAAGGGTGTCGCAGTGCGCGAAAAAGCCAAAAAGCAATAAGAAATAGGGGTTGCTGCTGCAATATCTTCGTAATTGGCATTTTGGGTAATTCGTTTTTGGGCTGGGGTCATCCCCGGCCCAAATAGCACATAGAAGGACACTTCTCATGGAAATCCTTGCGCAACTCATTGTAAGCGGCATCGCGCTAGGTATGATCTACGCTTTGATCGCCTTCGGTTATCAACTCACTTTTGCAACATCGAGCACGTTGAACTTTGGTCAGGGTGAAGCGTTGATGCTGGGTGCACTGGTCGGACTTACGCTGGTCGGCCACATGAGCTACTGGCTGATGATGCCGCTGGTACTCGTGTTTGGCGCACTGCAAGGCATATTTGTAGAGCGTGTTGGCGTGCTGCCTGCGTTAAAAACCAAATCCGAATTTGGCTGGATTATGACCACCATCTCTTTGGCCATCATTTTCAAGAACGTCGCCGAAAATATTTGGGGGCACGACGATCTGACATTTCCTTCGCCGTTGCCAACAGAGCCACTACAGTTCTTCGGCATCAGGGTGCTGCCGATGGAAATAATGGTCGTGGTGGGTGCGGTGGCAATCATGCTGGCAGTAGAGTTGTTTAACCGCAAATCCATCTACGGCAAAGCTGTCGTGGCCACTTCCAATGACCGTGATGCAGCCGGACTGATGGGTATCAATACCAGCGTGGTGATTACTTTTTCTTACGCACTGAGCTCCATGACGGCAGCCTTTGCCGGTGTGCTGGTCGCTCCGTTGACGCTCACCGGTTCCACCATGGGCGTAGTGCTGGGCCTCAAGGCATTCTCGGTTGCCATCATCGGCGGTCTCAATAGCGGCATGGGTGTCATTGTAGGTGGTCTGATTTTGGGCATTGCTGAGACCACCACGGGTTATTACATTTCCACCGGTTACAAGGATGTTCCTGGATTGTTGCTTTTGTTGCTGGTTCTGGCAATCAAACCGGCCGGCATGTTTGGCAAGTCTGTTATTAAAAAGGTTTGAGATGAGTGTAGTCAAGAAAGTTTCCATCGTCCTGGCGATCGCAGTTGCGGCGCTGTTGCCCACGGTCTGGCCGAATCCTTACTATATTCACTTGATGGTGGTGATCGGCATCTATGCGATCTTGCTGCTCGGCCTCGATATTGTGGTGGGCTATGTGGGTGAAGTGTCGCTCGGCCACGCTGCGCTGTTCGGGATCGGCGCTTATACTGCCGGGGTGCTCAATTTCCAGTTGGGTGTTCCATTTTTGCTGGCGGTACCGGCCAGCATCGTCGTCACCGCTTTATTCGGCCTCATCCTCGCATTGCCGGCATTGCGGGTAAACGGCCCCTATCTGGCGATGGTAACCTTGGCATTTGGCACCATCATTCAGATACTGATCAACGAGATGACCTTCCTCACCAACGGGCCGCTCGGACTTTCCGTACGTAAACCGATATTTTTCGGCCACCAGACCACCGGTACCGATTATTACTACATCGTTCTGATAGCATTGGTGTTGACTCTCTTTGTTGTGCAACGCATCCTCAAATCCCACTTTGGGCGTGCTTTTGAAGCCTTGCACGACAGCCCCATTGCATCGGATTGCATGGGAGTGAGCGTGTATGCTTATAAAGTCTATGCCTTTGTTTTAAGCGCGGGCATCGCCGGGCTGGCGGGTGGCTTGTTCACCTATTCCGAGGAATACATCTCGCCCAATACCTACAACTTCGAGTTGACCATACTGTTCTTGCTTGCAGTCATAATGGGCGGGCGCAAGACACGCAGCGGCCCGATTTTGGGCGCGATCATTATCGTGATGCTGCCGAATGTATTGTCCGATATCGATCTATTTCGCCAAATTTCCACCGGCATCGCCGTGTTCACAGTTGCGTACTCGGTTTATGCAGTGTCAACCGGTCAACGAACCCTGAAACAATTGGCGCTGCCGCTGCTGGCCACCCTGGCCCTGGCGGTATCGGGTTATGTCATGGATAACATCACCGAGCAACGCCTGACCATATTCGGCGCGATGATTTTGTTCGTGGTGTACTACCTGCCGAATGGCATCATGGGATTCTTGCGCAGTCTGGTAGTGAAGTTCCGTCCGCAGTGGGTGCATCGTCATGTGGCAATACTGGAACACGGCGACATGCAACATGTCTGGTCGGTGCCGGATCATCCTGTGACCGCCAAAGGTTACCTGCTGGAGGCGCGCAACATCGTGATGCAGTTTGGTGGATTGAAGGCGCTGAATGAAGTTAATCTCGAAATTGCAAAGGGCTCCGTGCATGGACTGATCGGCCCGAACGGATCAGGCAAGAGCACTACCATGAACGTATTGACCGGGATCTACAAACCGACTTCGGGAGAGATCGAGTTCAATGGCAAGGTCATCACGGGTGCAACGCCCTCATCGATTGCCGGCGAAGGCATCGCACGTACCTTCCAGAACGTGCAATTATTCGGCGAAATGACCGCGATAGAGAACGTGCTGGTCGGTCTGCACCACACCTATCGTCATAGTTTGATCGATGTCGTGTTCCAGACTCCTCGATGTTGCAAAGAAAAAGATGCGGCGGAGGTGCGTGCCGCCAGCTTATTGCAGTTCGTCGGTCTTGCCGGTCTAGCCAACGAGGAAGCGCGCAATCTTCCCTACGGTAAACAGCGTCTGCTGGAGGTTGCCCGCGCCTTGGCATTGAATCCCAGCCTATTGCTGCTGGATGAACCGGCGGCTGGTCTGACCGCCCCGGACATCAAGGAGTTAATCGTGATGATCAACAAGATTCGCGGTCATGGCATTACCGTGATCCTGATCGAACATCATATGGATGTGGTCATGAGTATATGCGATACAGTTACTGTACTGGATTTCGGCCAGAAGATCGCAGAAGGTACTCCCGCAAATGTACAGTCAGATATAAAAGTGATTGAGGCCTATCTTGGTGGCAGCGCTAATGCAGCTTGAGGAGTCAACCATGTTACAGATACAGAATTTGCATGCCGCTTACGGCAAAGTGGAAGTGCTGCACGACATCTCGCTTGCGGTACCGCAAGGAAAGGTTGTCACGCTGATTGGTTCCAATGGTGCGGGCAAGACCACGACCATGCGCGCGATCTCCGGCATGATCAAGCCTTCGAGCGGGAGCATCAGTCTTAACGGAAAAGACATTACCGGTCTGACTTCGAACAAGATAGCACGTGCCGGACTGGCACATTCACCGGAGGGACGGCGCGTGTTCGCCACGTTGTCGGTGACAGACAATTTGTTGCTGGGTGCCTTCCCGCGCCTGACGTTCGGGCGTGAGCGCGGCGATGTACAAGGCGATCTGGTGCGTGTGTTCGAGTTGTTTCCCCGCCTCAAGGAACGTGAAACCCAACTGGCCGGCACGCTATCCGGTGGCGAGCAGCAAATGTTAGCGATGGGCCGCGCGTTGATGCTCAACCCCGATGTGCTGCTTCTGGATGAACCCTCGATGGGCCTGGCTCCTTTGCTGGTGAAAGAAGTATTTCGCATCATCCGCGAGTTGAAGGGACGTGGCATCACGATGCTGCTGGTTGAGCAATTTGCAGCGGCGGCGCTGGATGTCGCCGATTACGGTTACGTGTTGGAGAATGGTCGAATTTCAGTACATGGTCCGGCCGAGCAACTGAAGAACGATCCTGCCGTGAAAGCGGCCTATCTGGGAGCCGCACATTGACTTCAATCACCTGAAGCATCCATTTCAGCGTGGCTGGTCTTCCAACGGCAAGATTATCGCTGTGATGACTTTCTCTGTGATTGGGGTGGAAAATGTTCATTAACCTGCATAATATGACCTAAAGCTTTTCCCACCATGACCACACCCATCCACCGTCGCATGCGCCGTTTACGCTGGACCAGTTACACGCTGGTGGCGCTGTGTTACATGCTGGCCTATTTTCATCGCATGGCACCGGCAGCGATAGCGTCTGATCTGCAACAATCCTTTTCCGCCAGCGGTACTGCCTTAGGCGCATTGGCTGCCGCTTATTTTTACACTTACACAATCATGCAAATCCCGGTTGGTGTCATGGCCGATACAGTGGGCATACGCAAGATTGTCGCGCTCGGTGCGGCACTGGCCGGCGTGGGGTCGATATTGTTCGGCATGGCGGATACGTTGGCAGTCGCCACAGTGGGCCGGGTACTCGTCGGGCTGGGTGTTTCCTCGATGTTCATCTCATTGATGAAGCTGAATTCGGTGTGGTTTCATGACCGACATTTTGGCACGGTCGGCGGCATGTCACTCATGCTCGGCAACCTCGGCTCGGTGCTTGCCGCCACACCGCTGGTTTGGGCGGTGACGCATACATCATGGCGCAATGTGTTTGTCGCGGTGGGATTGTTTTCGATGGTTCTGGCTGTGTTGGTCTGGTTTCTTGTGCGCAGTCATCCCGGTGAAGCGGGTTTGCCATCCATGCGCGAACTTGAGGGGAAAGAGGCGCATCCGCTCCATCACGGTCATTGGTACGATGGCTTGCTCAAGGTGATGAAAAACCGCGCCAGCTGGCCCGGCTTTTTGCCTAACTTGGGCGTTGGGGGTACTCTATTCGCATTTGCAGGGCTGTGGGGAGTGCCTTATCTACGCGATGTCGATGGCATGGAACGCACCGTCGCTGCCAACCACACCATGTTGCTGTTGTTCTCCTTCGCGGTCGGTGCGCTGTTGATTGGTATGCTTTCCGACCGGCTCGGCAAGCGCGTGCCGGTGATCGTGGGTGGAATTGCAGTCTACGTCCTGTGCTGGCTACCGATTGTATTTGCCTGGCATCTGTCAGAAAGTCTCAGCTATCCACTGTTCGCGCTGATGGGGCTGGGTGCGTCCGGATTCACTCTGACCTGGGCCAGCGTCAAGGAAGTGAACCCGCCTGCGTTGTCTGGCATGGCAACCAGTGTTGTTAACACCGGCGCCTTTCTGGGTGCTGCGGTGCTGCAACCTCTGGTCGGCTGGGCCATGGATCAGGGTTGGGATGGTCGGATGCTGGCGGGCGCCCGCGTTTACTCGGAACATAATTATCAGATGGGCCTAGGCATCATGCTTGCCTTTGCCATCATTGGTCTGCTCGGCGCGATGACTATCCGCGAAACCAATTGCTGCTACATCAATATTTCACAGAAATAATTCGAGACTTTAGGAGAAGGATATGACGCTAAATATTGGATTTGTCGGCCCCGGCATCATGGGCCGCCCCATGGCACTTAATCTGATTAAGGGAGGGTACAAGCTATGGGCTTATGCGCGCCGCCCCGAAACACTGCAACCACTGACTGCCGCAGGCGCTACCGCGTGTGCCACGGCCATGGAAGTTGCAGTTCACGCCGACGTCATCTTCACCATCGTTTCCGACACACCTGATGTGGAGGCAGTGATCTTCGGTGAGCAGGGGATCGCCAAGCATGCACGCCCCGGCACGGTGATAGTTGATATGAGCACTATTTCTCCCACCGCGACGAAAGTGTTTGCTGAACGTTTGGCGCAACTGGGACTTGATATGTTGGACGCGCCTGTTTCTGGCGGTGAAACCGGAGCGATAAATGCCACCTTGTCTATCATGGTAGGCGGAAAAGTCAAAATTTTCGAACGCGTCAAACCGTTGTTCGAATGCATGGGAAAAAACATCGTCCACATTGGCGACAACGGTGCCGGGCAAGTAGCCAAAGCTTGCAATCAGATTGTGGTGGCGGTCACCATCGAAGCCGTGGCGGAAGCGCTCACCTTCGCCCGCAAGAACGGCGCCGATCCGGCCAAGGTACGCGAAGCGCTGATGGGTGGGTTTGCTGGCAGCAAGATCATGGAAGTGCATGGAAAGCGCATGCTGGACAACGATTTCAAACCCGGTTTCAAGGTCGGATTGCATCAGAAGGATATGCGTATCGTGATGGAAACTGCGCACCAGTTGGGGGTGGCGCTGCCCGCTGCGGCCATGGTTACACAGCATCTGAACGCGCTGATGGGAACCGGCGACACCAATCTGGATTCGGCTGCCATAGTTAAGGTCATAGCCCGCATGTCCGGGATGGACGACAACTAGAATAAGCATTGCAGAATAATAATGGACAAGATCGTTTTTCTCGACCGCGCCAGCATTATTGCCGACATCCATCGTCCAGCATTTGTGCACCAGTGGGAAGAGTATCCAGCAACCAGCGCTGACCAGACCGTTGAACGGTTGCAGGATGCCACCATTGCTATCACCAATAAAGTGCTGTTGCACCGGGAAGTGTTGGAGCAACTGCCCAAGCTAAAGATGGTCGCCGTTGCCGCCACCGGCATCAACAACGTGGATATCGACTGCTGCCGCGAGCGAGGCATCATCGTATCGAACATTCGCAACTATTCTGTGCACACCGTTCCCGAGCATGTATTCATGCTGGTGCTGGCGCTACGTCGCAACTTGCTGGCATTTCGTGCCGACTTGCGCAACGGTGAATGGCAGCATGCCGACCAGTTTTGCCTGTTTACTCATCCGGTGCGTGACCTATACGGTAGTACGCTGGGAATCGTAGGCCGTGGAGCCATAGGCAAGGCGGTGGAGAGGATCGCGCTGGCGTTCGGCATGCAGGTATTAATTGCAGAACATAAGGGAATTGTCGAGGTACGTTCGGGCTACACCGCGTTTGAAACAGTGCTGCAGCAAAGTGATGTGATTAGTTTGCACCTGTCCCTGAACGAACAGACCCGTCACCTGATCAGCACGACAGAATTCGCCCTTATGCAACCCGGTGCACTATTGATTAATACGGCGCGAGGTGGGCTGGTGGACGAAGCAGCATTGCTGGAAGCACTGCGTTCCGGGCGCATCGGCGGGGCCGGATTTGACGTGCTGGACAAGGAGCCGCCGAGAGAAGGGCACCCTCTGTTAGACCTGAATTTACCCAATTTCATCCTGACCCCGCATATCGCGTGGTCGTCAAGAGAAGCGATGCAGACCTTGGCCGATCAACTTATCGCTAACATTGAAGCATTCAAAAATGGAACACCACAAAATCGCATTGTCTGAAAACAAAGTGGTATTGATGCTTGATGCAGGTCGAAAAAATATTAACGTAATGCATTGCATCCCGTGGTTGTCGTTTGTGGCACCCGTCCTTGGGTTCCAAGAAATTTCCTACGCCATTCGGTATGTTCGCGCTAATCGCGAGATCGATGAAGCTTTCAGAGGGGCATTTGTGTGTGTTGTAATCAGGGCTATGTTGTTAAGCGGAGAACATCCTGCTTGGTTTGAGCATAACCGGCGCCACCTAATGATGTATGTTGCTCTTGCTTAGAATGAGCCTATTAGTCAAGATAGCCGCTTGCGCAAGTTGCTGGTGCGCAATGATAAAATGGGGCCCGGATTCATCGGCCTGAGTCATTTTGTTGTTGAAATTATCGGGTTCCGTAAGGTGCCGTTGAAGGTTAATATTATTAACGGATAAGCTCTAACTGTATATTACATTGCTAGACCATGAAAGATTACTACGCAATACTAGGAGTCGTACCCTCTGCTGAGGGCGTAGTTATACGCGCGGCATGGAAAGCCTTAGCCCAGCGATATCATCCTGATCGATTTGTTGGAGATGCTGCAGAGGCAAATAAGCGCATGGCTGAAATTAATGAAGGCTACAACGTTCTTTCAGACCCGGTTCAGCGCAAAGCGTACGACAAGACACGAGGTGATAAGGAGGGAAATTTTGGTGACTGGGTTCACGAGGAGGAGGTCGACCAGGCATCGAATAGTTCTGATCCGCTTGAAAAAAATTGGGCAGTGGCAGTTCGTTATTATCCCGACTTGTTTAAAATAAATAATCGATTGTCAAAAATATCTAATATGTTGGCTTTTAGCTATCGCGCCGCGTTGCTTGAACGTAAGGTTTTTGAAGAGAGAAAGGAATTGGCAGAAAAATTGGAAAAGTCATTCTTGCAATCATACTTTGGCAACAACCAAGTGATTGTTGATTTCGCTCTTCAGCTGATATTTTCCGGTAACAATGCCGCTGCAAAAGCCCTCAATGATGCCATTCGCGTGCTGGGTAGCAATATCCAAGTGGACAGGGTAATCAGTAAAATCTGCAAGGATTTTAATTTTGAATCGCAAAGTATGAAGGGGGAGCGATTTAAGAAAGAAAAGATACGAGAAAGAACGGTCGCAGAAAGAAAGGTAAATGAAAAAGCGACTGCGGTACGGGAGTGGCCTTGGCTGGTTGGCGCCGCTGCCCTGTCGATGGTCATTGTATTAATATTGAATTGGCTATGAGAAGTACAACAATATTTGTTCTTCAACTGCGATCTGAAATTTAGTGGTGAATTTTAAAAGTGTGGAGCACTACACCAACCGATGGACAATGTCCCCTGGCAAGTGGTCCGCAGGATCGCTCAGTATCTGGGGCCGTCCATCAAATAACATCGAGGCTATACACTTTGAAGCAGTCATGCACAATGCATTAGGATGCGTGGGAATGGTCCAGCAATTCGATCCAGTGTCGCACCGGAACTTTGCTGGCACTTGATAGATGCAACTGGCAACCTATATTGCTGGTGACGATCACTTCGGGTTCGCCTTGCTGTAATGCGGCCAGTTTGTTATTCAGCAGTTGTTGCGACAGAGCAGGTTGAAGCAGGGTATAGGTACCCGCTGCACCACAGCACAGATGACTGTCTGCGACAGAAGTCAGCGTATAGCCGCAGTTTTCCAGAATGCTTTCAACCACACCGCCGAGTTTTTGCCCGTGCTGCAGGGTGCAGGAAGATTGGCAGGCAACACGTTTCCCCTGTCCTATGTTGGTAAATATCCCCATATCCTCGTTGCGCAAAATTTCGCTCAGATCACGTGTAAGGGAACTGATGCGTGCGGCTTTTTCTGCATACTTGGTATCGTCTTTCAGTGCGGCGCCATAGTCCTTGACCATCAGTCCGCAGCCGCTTGCGGTCATGACGATGGCCTCTGCGCCCTGCTCGACATGCGGCCACCATGCGTCAATGTTGCGGCGCATCATCGCGCGCGCACCTGTGCCGTCGGATAGATGCTGGTTCAGTGCACCGCAGCAGCCTGCCCTTGGTACGCTGACCAATGAAATGCCGAGTTGGTCGAGTACGCGCGCTGCTGCCGCATTGGTGTTTGGAGAGCCCAGCGGCTGGACGCAACCTTCCAGCACCAGCATGCGCCGTGCATGGGATGTGCTTGGTTGGAGACTCGCGGCCTGTTTAGCCGGTATCTTATTCCGCAGATGTTGCGGCAGCAGGGGGCCAAGCAAGCGTGCGAACGCAAGCACAACGGACATACGTTGGGTGTAGGGGATGACGGCGAGCATGGCTTTTC
>Ga0302274_10002658_pt1 | contig 16249 bp, 12 predicted proteins | sample III_Bog_N2_1_FD_198755 | JGI IMG/M metagenome (GOLD analysis project Ga0302274, IMG submission 198755) | Peat permafrost microbial communities from Stordalen Mire near Abisko, Sweden - III_Bog_N2_1 | ecosystem: Environmental > Terrestrial > Soil > Wetlands > Peat | place: Sweden: Abisko...
CAGCATAAATAGCGGAATCCCAAGGGACACGACCGTTACGATGTCGTGCGACGCCGCATATTTACCCGCGAAAAAAAGACTAAGCAGAGGATTCGCTACGAACGCGATCGCCATCCCAAGCGCACACGAGAATAAAATGAAGGCTCTCCGTAGTAGCGAAAGGTGAAGCTCACGGCCCTCTTCCTTAGCATCGCTTGCTGATATCCACGGAAAGCTAGTTCTCGCCCAGACGCCGGCCATTAGACTTCCAAACTCGCTAATCCGCACGGCGATTGAGTAATTTGCCAAGGCGATCGTTGAGATCAAACTCGACACCAAAAGCCAGTCTAGACGGAGCTGTGCGACGTTAAGAGCATACATCACACTAAGACCGAAGCCCCTCTTACGAAAATTCCTAAACATCGCTGACACTTCTTCGCTAACGCCTGTTTCCGGCGGGTTCTGCTGCCGCCCTTTGACGATCGACAGAAACACGACTGTGCTCACAATTTGGCTGCCTAGCCCAACGAGCGCCACATAGGTAACTGAGGCGGCTTTCCCGCCCAATAATAGCAGGCCAAAGCCAAAAAGGCGGCCGATGGGAATAATCAGCGATAGAAGGTTTAGCTGCAGCTGCTGATTCCTTGCTTGCAGCCAAGACCCGAGTCCCCCGTCGACAGTTTGGAGCAAGAACGAGAGCAATATTATAGCTAAGGTCCAAAAGCGGGAAGATTCCGGATTATAGACGAACCACCAAACGGCCAAGCCAGTCACAGCTAATCCAATAACTGGTACCCGCATCGCTATGACCATCTTCTTTAAAGATTCGGAACGACGCTGATGAGCTGACAATTCGCCGACAAGAAAAGCCGGCAACCCAAAATCGGAGATGTATCCTACAATCATCGCAAGCGCAGCCGCCCAGCTATATATACCGACGCTCTTGATCGGCAGATATCGAAGGACCAGAAACAGGAACAGCTGGTTGGTAATCTGAGCCACTCCAGTGCTCGCATAGGCAATAAACAACGTCTTCTTAATGCCCTCCCGTTCACTCATGCGCGCGTGGCCTCAATAAGCCGTTCGTAAATTTCCAAGTATCTAACAGCGATTGCACTCCATGTCATTGAGCGGCTCATTTGCAGCTTGCCAAGCTCGGACATACGCTGGCGCTCCCCGGGGTTACTAACAAGCTGGTCGATGCCCTTCGACAGCATCGCCACATCGCCTCGAGTAAATGAGATACCGTTGCCGGCGGCGATGTAATGCTTCGTCGCCTGCACATCGCTTACAATCAATGGCAAACCGACCAATGCCGCTTCGATCGCCGCGTTCGATGACTGACTGGGCCACACTCCGAGGTCAGAGGCGCTAAAATAGCCTGGAAGTTCATCGTTGGGCACAGGTTTCGAAATCACGCAACGGACTCCCGCCGTTTTCAAAGTAGCCTCAATCTTCGCTTTGTAGTCTGCCTTCCCTTCACCGACCAGTAACAGCAATATTTGCGATTTCGAGTTAGCCTGCGCTAGTGCCTCGGCAAGCACGTGGACATCCTTTCCCTCTATTAACTTACCGGCATATACAATCACAATGCATTCATCTTCAATTTGAAGACGCCGCCGAATCGCCGTGCGCTTACCTGCGTCAAACGTAAAGCGGGCAGAGTCTGCACCAAGAGGAACTATCTCAACAGAAGATTCGCTAACGCCAATCTGAGCCGATAATATAGCGCGAGCCCCCGGCCCCACTGCAGTTAGCCCAACATTAGGCTTTCGAAGCATCGGAGTGGCCAACCTTCTATGAAACTTGTAGTAATATCTTCTGCCGATGTCCATTTCTCGAAAAACCTCATTCTCCATGCTGCTTGCGATCACAAGTGGCACTCGGTTCCGCCAAGCCCACCTCGCACATTGGTACACTGGCAAAGTGAAGGCCTCATGTGCATGGATGACGTCCGGCCGCTCACGATCCAATGCGGCTGCAAGGCCCACCAACCACATATGATGCCTAATCTCAAAACGCGCGCGCAGACGCTGGACGGCAATACCCTCTTCAGTACCCGACCCAAAGCCGACTACCCTTGGGCCAAGAAGCTTGCCGACGGTTTCCTCGTAATCCGGGAACGGAAAAAACCGGTCCGAAGTTAAAACCGAGACCTTGTGACCAAGGATCGCCTGTGCCTTTGGGAGGTGAAATTCCGAGTAACCGAGCTTGGGTTGAAACCAGCTACTTAGATGAAAGATTCTCATCTCGAGGCAATCAGCCTTTTATTACAATGAGCTGCCTAAACATATCTCGGTATGCACTTTCTAAAATAGTCTAATGTTGCAGTTAAGCCTGACTCCAAGCACGTCCTCGGCCGCCAACCCAATTCACTCTCAGCCAAATGATAATCGCTATAGTAATCGCCTATATCTATCGCCTTTCTCTCAGGTGGAAATGGGATAAGGCTAAAATGCCCAGCTTTATTGAGCGATACCATGAGCGCTGCAAGGTCTGCTAACCCTATTTGTTCGCTGCTACCCAGGTTGTATATCTTACCCTTCGCCCGTTCGCTAACTGCTGCGAGCAAGAAAGCGTCGACCGCGTCGTCTACGAAATTGAAGTCACGAAGTTGGCGCCCATCACCAAAAACCTCGATCTCCCGGCCCTCCAACAGCAGACGTATCCACCAGCCTAAGAAAGTCTGCCGTGCATCCTTAATTCGCATTCGCGGTCCATATGTATTTGTTAGCCTAAGAGAGCACGATGAAATACCGTATATATTATTATATAGCGTATGGTACCATTCTCCAGAAAGCTTGTTAATGCCATTCACATCCACCGGACTGACTGGATGTTTTTCATCTACAGGAAGATAAATCGGTTTCCCGTACAACTGCCTCGTGCTAGCAAAAACAATCCTTATACCGGGATTATGTTTTCTGCACGCCTCCAAAATTGAAAGCTGACTTCGGCAGTTAATCTCCAGATCCGTATAGGGATCTTTCATTGAGTCCAAGTGACTTGTTTGGCCCGCGAGATTGAAGAGAAAATCTTGACCTTGCACGAGATAGGCCATGCCGTGCTCGTCGCGTATATCGGCTATATTCACGGTAACTTTCTCGCGAAAGCCTTCGATGTTGTATAGATTACCCCCATAGGCAGGTATAAGGCTATCAACCAGCAAAACCTGGGCCCCCATTTCGGCTAGGCGAAGCGCAAGATTTGAACCAATGAATCCGAGTCCCCCCGTAATAAGGACCTTTTTCCCGCAAAACCTCTCCTTCAGTGCGAGGTCAGAATCCGAGGTCTTCGATGTTTGCATGCCGGGTCCATCGCATTGGAATTGCGCCGTGAGACAATCAAATTCCGCGACCAAAATGCTTTCTTCATCCGCTCGACGAAGAAGCCATCTCGACCGGCGCGCGCGTTTCTAATCGCCTCTCCGCAGAAATTCTTTCTAGATCGTCCTCACGCATATGGAGAAAAACAACCACCCAACCGCAACATTTTCCGGAAAGGGAGAAAATGACGAGATCCTCAACCTAAGAGAGATCGTCGGCCGCTTGCGCCGCGGCGGCCGCCTAATCATCGCCCTTATTTTTATTGGGGCCACCGTCGCGATGGTGGTCGACCTTCTCGACAGCCCATTCTCCACCGAGACCACGTCGACCCGGATAGTGTTTTCATATCCAGGATTTGCTGCTGATGAATATCCGGACCATTCGAAGTTTCAAATCGACGACATTAGGTCTGGACGGTACCTCGCGGACGCCTTGGCACGTCAGCACTTAAAACTCTCTGCAAAGGAAACTGAGGACATTGCAACTGGGTTCCTAATCGAACCAGTGATTCCTCCAGAAATCGCCGCGCAGAGAGAGCGGTTGCGAAACAGCAACGTTGCGATGCAGCCGTATTCACCCGATGAGTTCGTCCTTTCGATCAACCTACCGCGGTCGTTCCCGTTATCATCGAATCAAAGAAGGCAATTACTTTTGGATATCATTGATGGATATAAGATTAATTTTCAACAAACCTACGCTGATACACCTCCAACTTTTGGCGCCGCGTTCGATGTTCTAGCTGGTCAGGACATTTCTTCGTACGAGTATGTTCTTAATAAAGAGTTTCAAACGATGATCGATTTCCTAGACACCCGGAGCAAGGATGCGCCTACGTTTAGGTCTAGAAGCACTGGGCTTACCTTTGGAGACCTTGCTAGGCGAACTCACGTATTTGAGGAGACCAGGTTGTTTTCGATACTCTCACGGATTCGTAAGCTCGGTTACACCTCGGATCCCGAAACTGTCTTAGGGCAGATTCAATATCATATTAGTGTCTATAAAGAACGGTTACTTGACGCGACAAACGAGGAGAATGTTGTAAACATCCTGCTCGCAAAGGCCCAAGAACGTGAGCAGAGCTATGTTCTAGGAATTCGCTCTCAGGCCACGCAGCAAAAACAAGAAACGACTACAGTCGATAAAGGACTTATCGACTCACTCCTTGCGAATGATTCGTACAATTTGCTCATCAGGAGGTCATTGGACATTGGAATTCATCAACGACAGATGCAGAGCCAAGTCGACATCTTGAACCAGCGCTACACATGGGTCGCAGATGCTGCTAAGGCTCCTGGCTCGGATCACGAGCGCGAGATAAATGCGGTTAAGGAGGATCTTCGCGGGATAGAGTCGCTCTACCTCAAATTTGTATCCGACATACGAAACGAGGAGACGGATTATGCACAACAGAAGTTTGCGGATGCGGTAAAGATCACGAATTACCCGGTAAGCGAAAGTCTTTATCGACGGATAGTCCTAATTTGCGCGATCGGAGCGGCCCTCGGAGGTATGCTTGGAGCTGGACTCAGTATTCTAGATGTTCCCGTCGGCAAAGGCCGTTAGCCCACTACGCCGAATTCACCCAAGTTCATGTCAAGTGAATGTTCCATTCCTGGAGCTTAAGCCCGGATACGAAGCGCATCGCGCGGAATTTGACGCCGCATACTCTCGCGTGATGGGCTCGGGGAGGTACCTGTTTGGGCCCGAACTCGACGCCTTTGAGGAAGAGTATAGGAAGAGCATCGGTTCCGCTTACTGTGTGGGCGTCGCTAATGGCCTAGAGGCTTTGCAGATGCTCCTGATGGCGCTCGATATTGGTCCCGGAGACGAGGTGATCGTACCATCCAACGGATATATTGCTACATGGTTGGCCGTGTCCCATGTCGGCGCGCGCATTGTGCCATGCGAGCCTGATTCTAGGACATACAACATTGATCCGGATCGTTTGAACGACGCTATCACACCCAGGACAAAAGCCATCATGCCTATACACCTGTATGGGCAACCCGCAGATATGCGGGCGATAAATGCGATAGCAGCCGATTGGGGAATACCGGTGTTGGAAGATGCAGCACAATCGCACGGGGCGAAATGTTTCGGAAAAGAAGCAGGATCCTTGGGATTTGCTGCTGGGACCAGTTTTTATCCGAGTAAGAATATGGGAGCGTTTGCAGATGCTGGAGCGGTCTCGTCCAGCGACCAAGTGCTCGCCGAGAAAGTGCGTTGCATTCGTAACTACGGCTCAAAGGAACGGTACTACAACGAAATGATTGGCCTCAACTCGCGCATGAGTGAATTGCAGGCAGCTTTCTTGAGGGTGAAGCTCCTGCATTTACCTTCGGAAAACGATCGGCGCAAAACTAACGCGAAAACCTACCTGGCGCGTTTGCCAAACCTGCCGGTTCTCACCCTTCCCTTTGTTCCTGACTGGGCCGAGCCTGTTTGGCACCTCTTTGTTGTCCGAACGCCCAGACGAGACGAGCTTCGAGAATATTTGTCGGCCAATAGGATTGCCACGCAGATCCACTATCCAGTCCCCCCACATCTTTCACAGGCCTATAAGCATTTGGGCTTCAAGAAAGGAGCCTTCCCGATAGCCGAATTGCTAGCTTCTGAAGTCATGAGCCTCCCCATTGGGCCTTATTTTACTGAGCCTGAGATCGACTATGTTTGCGCGAGAGTAACCTCTTTTTTCGGGCGTTAACGCCACTCTGGTCAATGCCGATTACTATTTCGGTTCGTGGAGAATCAGAAATCCATACTATGACCGGACCGCATCTGTTGAGCCATCCCGAGTGAAGCGTCTGGGCGGGTTAGTAGTGTCCGTCAAGGGGACTGTTGCCCAAATCCGACGTTACCGGCGGGTTTAACCCGAACAAGCACCTGAATCATCCATTTGAGTCCTTAGTCGATTTAGCGGTCCAATAAAATCATGCTAGGCTACACGCGCAGGGCTTTGCCGGGCGCTCTTGCGTTGAGCATGAGCCTCGGCCAATCGTCTGCCGAGCTGATGAAATGGATTTTCTAAGTACCGATAGGCTAATGCGGCGAGTATAAGAGAAACGAGGGTGCATGAGATGAACATTGGAATGCCCCTGTTTGGCAGAAAATAGTTTTTAACTATCGGCATTTTCCATAGAATCCGCTCGGTAACACCGTTATGAATTAGATAGAGCGAATAACAAATGGTGCCCAAATAAAACCAAAGCCCTCCCCGAGAAACTTTTTTCGCATCGGATACCTCAGAGATCTCCAGCATTAGCGCAGACAGGACTAAGGCGAGCGCCGGAAATCCCTTTCCGGTTAATCCATGCCCTCCAGGCGTATTTGCAAAATAACAATACAAGAAAATGGTGAAAAACAGCAAAGCAGCCAATCTAGATAAGTATGTGTCCGGTTTGAACGATACCCTTACCGAGTAGATATAAATTTCGGCCAGAAACATACCAATGGCAAACTCAAGCAAGAGTGGATTTGTCAGCAATCCGACAATCTGAGTTAGCCCTGAAATCTGCGGCATGCGGAGGGTTGATTCGTGAGCATTCAATGTAATGTGTCCCACGCTTGCCCATTGGTAGATGAAGACCGAACAGCATATGAAGCATCCCGTGATCAACGATCTGAATCTGTGGCTTATCGCTAACGCAATCGCGAACATCCCGTAAAAGAGTAGCTCGTAAGAAAGCGACCAAACAACTCCAAGCAAACTGTATCCATACCAAGGCGGACCGTCCATCTTCGCAGGGATAAAAAACAAGGAATTAACGAGCAAATGCCAATCATATACGAATCCTTCCGACCAATCAAAGGTTACAGTTGCTATCCAGGCTATAGGCACCAGCCGGAAAAATCGGGTTCTTCCGGTTTCTTAATGGCAAGGAGGGATGAGTAATGCAGGCTGTGATGATGGGAAAGCCATCAAGCGAGGAGACGGCCATGGCGCATTACGGGAAGCTGTTGGGGATCGGCAAGCCGTGGGAAGTTCGGGCGGCCCAACTGGATTTGATCAGAGGGCGTGTGGAGATTGAGGTAGGTTGGGACGAGACGGCTGCGGTGGTTTGCCCGGAGTGCGGGAAGGAGTGCGCCCGGCACGACCATGCGCCGGAGCGGGAGTGGAGGCATCTGAACGTGATGCAGTTTTTGACGGTGATACGTGCGCGTATACCGCGCTGCCGATGCCCGGAGCACGGAGTCAAGACGGTGCGTGTGCCGTGGGCGGAGAAGGACTCGCGCTTTACGCTGCATTTCGAAGCGCTGGCGGTGGAGATGATCGGAGCGTGCCGGTCGCTCACCCAGGCGGCCGATCTGCTGCAATTGGACTGGGACGGGGTGCAACGCATCGTCGATCGAGCGGTGGTCCGGGGCCTGTTGCGGCGCTCGACCGAGGGAGTGCGCTATGTCGGGCTCGACGAGAAGAGCTTTGGCCGGGGCCAGCGTTACGTCTCGATCGCCACCGACATCAAGGGAGCACGAGTCCTGGAGGTGGTGCCGGGCAACGATCAAGCGGCCGGAGAGTCGCTGTGGCGGGCTTTGCCGCCAGAGCAGAGGAGCAAGGTGGAGGCCGCGGCCATGGACATGAGTGCAGGCTTCGCCGCGGCGACCCGCGCCCAGGCTCCGCAAGCAGCCATCGTCCACGACAAGTTTCATGTGGCCAAGCTGCTCAACGATGCGGTCGACCAGACCCGGCGGGCCGAACACCAGCAGCTCCATGCCGAGGGAGACGACACGCTCAAAAACACCCGCTATTTGTGGCTGCACGGCCAATTGCCAGAGACCAAGCAGGCCAGCTTCGCCGATCTCTTGGAGATCAACCTGAAGACCGCCAGGGCCTGGGCCTACAAAGAACAATTTGTCGAGTTCTGGGGACAACCGGACGCCGCTCAGGGCTTTGACTTCTTCACCCAATGGAAGCGATCCGTGATGCGCAGCCGCCTCACCAAGGTGAAGGCGGTCGCCAAAACCCTTCACCAGCATCTGACCAATCTGCTCACTTACTTCATGCATCCGATCACCAATGCCGTCAGCGAGGGCTTCAACTCCCGCATCCAGGCCATCAAAGCCGACGCCCGGGGCTTCCGCCGCTTCATCAACTATCGCTCTCGGATACTTTTTCACTGTGGTAAACTCAACATGCTCCCGGTCCTCCCTGAGTCAGCGAGCCACTAAGAAACCGGAAGAACCAAAAATCGCCTGATGACGAAGTCAGTGGGGTTTCCGTTTTTGGGGTTCTTCGTAGAATAGGTTATGATAAACCCGGAGACGAAAAAGAAAACATCCACTCCCATGTATCCATTACCAAACAAGATGGATCCAAGGTCCTTTTGGCCGTATACTCCGTCAATGAAAACACGGTAATGGAAAAGCAAAACCAAGATCGCTGCCATTCCCCGTAGTACTTGTAGCCAATAAAGCATATCGAACGGCATCCTATAATAATTACCGAGTCGAATGAAATGGGGTTTTAAAATGGCCCCATACTTGCCTGTTTGCGATGTCGCGGTTCGTCAATGGTCAATAACCCTATCGGGAGTCGTAGCTAACGCTAGACGATATTCAGGTCGACGCATCATAGAATGCAACTTTAGATGGAAAATACAGTCTGCTACCTTTCGTTGGCCTCTGGACCCTCCCGCCGCCCTGCCGCGACAATTCCTATAAGCGCCCAAATCAGCATTTGATTACTGAAGTAGATATTGAGTGCATGGGCGGTGAGTTGCGTGGCGAGATATCCGCAAATTCCAATGGCGAGACCCAGCCGCAGTCGGCCTTGAGGACAACCCAAAGCGGATCCCCGGAAACCCGGCCACAAGGCATGAAGGATCAAGATTGCAAGCAGAAGCCCACAAGGGACACCTATCTCGGACGTGAACTGAAGGAACATGTCATGCGCAAAATCCATTTTCTGCGCCAATGGGTCACCATCCAGCGCGTATTGAGGCGAATGAGAATAGAATTCCCCGATCCCAAGCCCTGCTATGGGGTGTGTCTCGATGGCCTCGCGGGCCTTGTGGAACATGAATAACCGCGACGAAAGTTTGACTGTTGGCGCCTCGAGTCGAACGAGCGAGTAAAGGCGGTAGCGATAGCTTTGTCCAACCCATGCGGATTGCGTCGTCTCAAAATTGATCCAGACAACCGACACAGCCACTATTACAATCATACCGAGTGTAGCCCATTTTGGGAGCCTACGCGCTGCCCATGCAAAAATGAGGCAAGCGCCCACGACCCAGTTTGCGCGTCCATACGACAGGATGATCATCATGAGGAGCGTCGAGAAGCACGCCAGCGCCAGTAGTCGGGGGCCCCGCCTCCATTCGACAAGCCATAGAAAAACGCCTAGCAGGCACACAAGAATGCTGCCAAACGAATGCATGTCGTCGAAGGGCGCCGAGTAACCGTGAGAAAACGACCGCCCCTGATAAGGCCAAAGGACCAATGGCTCAGGCATTTGGAGCCAGTATTGGATGGAGAAAAAGACGAGGATCGCGACAGCCCACGAAACAAGGAGCACCTTCCACGATCTGTTAAGCCAAGTGACCTTGGAAGAACATTCAAGGAAAACATATAAACCGCTTAGCCAGATAAAAGCGGAGGTGACGAAATATCTCCCATCCGCCCATCCAAATGTAGCCTGCGTCCAAAAGGCGCGGTCTGAACATCCCCACAACGTCAGCTGCTTAGCGAATGAAAGGAGAATTGCTGTCATTAAAAAGAGAGCGATCGCCCTACCGACAACGACGCCGCCCCACAGGGTGCCAGAGCCGCCAGGGTTTCCATGTTCACTAAAATTCCGCAATAGCCCGCCTCCACCGTTTACCTGCCGGCGCAGTTGGTTCAGTAGGAGGCCAATCATTGCGCAGCTGAATGCGAAAGGAAGTGGTTCCACCGTGCCCGTGAGCCCAAGCAGTCCAATCCCGTTTAATGCAGGGACCGCGCAAAGAAAGGCAAACAAGGCCCATTCACTTTGCAAAAGGGCCAAAGCAAGAACGCCCAAACCTAACACAATCATCGTCGGAAGGTTCTGACTGCTGGCAGCCTCCAGCGCCGTCGCGACGATAAACCTCAAACACAGAACGCTAAAAAGTGCTCTTACGACGCACTCCCACCAAGATAGAGCATACCTCAAAACGGTCTGTCTTTGGATAGACTGCGTCGGGCGCGGCATCTCTGCTCCCGGGGACTGGGTTACCGCCATGGTCAGCTTCCCGATCCCATCAGCACTACGATTGCTGTCCTCACGATGATCTTCAGGTCGAGCCAAAGTGACCAATTTTCGATGTACTCAAGGTCCATCCTTACCCAGTCGTCAAAGTCACTGATCCTGTTTCGCCCTCTAACCTGCCAAAGACATGTGACACCGGATTGGACACAAAGCTTGCGCTTATGCCAAAGCTCGTAACGCACAAGCTCATGCGGCCCCGCGGGCCTGGGACCCACAAGACTCATGTCTCCCTTAAATACACTCCAAAGCTGAGGAAGTTCATTGATGCTGAACTTTCGCAGAATCCGTCCGAGTGGCGTAACTCGGGGATCATTCTTGATCTTGAATACAGGCCCACTCATCTCGTTAAGGGGCATCAGCGCCTCTTTTCGCTGATCCGCATCTTCCACCATTGTCGTGAACTTGTAACCAGTAAACTCCACACCGTTCTTGCCCACGACTCTCCATGAATAGAAGACCCTCAACTTCGGTGTTGTCAGCTTGATGGCGGCCGCAACAACTGCAAACAAAGGGACCAGCAATAGTAGCAGTACCAGAGACACCAAGATATCGATTATCCGTTTCACAAACAGCGCATCCGAGTCAAATTCCCTCGGCTTTAACACGACCGCCGGCAAGCTTGGCAACCCTTGGTTCTCGTTGAGCTTAAGGTCATGCAGGGCTGTCCAAAGCAGCGGCTCAGGAATTACGCGCACGATTAGCCGGAAATAATCGCAGGTTTCGAGCGCTTGCGGCAGTAGGGGCTGTGCATCAGCATCGGCAGCAATAATGACCTCGTGGAGAGGGTGGTGGACGGCGAGCTCGCCCAGCTTCGTAACGCTGCCAAGGTATTCAGGAGCCGGAACTTTGCTCCCAGGTTTTGCTTCTGAAAGGCCAAGCCATCCGTAGACTTTGATGCGTTCCACGTCCTCAGTTTGGACTAGCATCTCCGCAAGCCTAGTGACGTTCTTTTCGGACCCCACAAGCACCACGTTTCTATCGAACCGCGAGGTCCTTCTTCTATTCCCATGCCAAAGTCCAACAGCAATCCGAAGGCAGAGGAGAAGCGCAGCACTGAATCCGCCGAATAGGAAGAAGAACAGGCGGCTCCAAGATCCCTGCTTTGTCGCAAACAGAACAAGAGCTACGACACTTAGGGCAAGGAAGGGCGCAAGCACATCAACAGCAATCGTCCGCGCAAGCGAAAGGCGGATCCTCCTATAGCCGCCCATGATTTCTAGCAGCAATATGGTTCCTGGCACCACCGCCGCTAAGATCCACAAGAAATCCCTGGCAGGAGGGAACGGGCCCGACGTTGAAGGCGGGAGCAAATGGGTTGCGACCCATTTTGAGTGGAATACGCCAGCCGGCGTGAACCACGACTGAACATAAGGGGCAAGGACGTAAGCAAGGCCAAATGCGCTCGCCAGAACCAGAGAATCGAGCAGCCAATAAAAGCGCCTTGGGATCATTTAGATTTCCGTGCTAGGTTTATCAATTGAACCTTAACTATTGACCGGAAAAACCTGCCATAGGAAGGCAAATGTAAATGACTTATCCAACAGTGCCTCTCAGAGAAATAATCCTTTTCTTCAAACATAACCTCGTTCGTATGGCTTGTATTATCTCATGCTCAAAGGGCCCGGTACAGATGAGAATATCTTCTTTTCTAGACAGAAGCTCATCGGGAGGGAGGATGGGACGCCCAACAAGGAGCGAACCCTGTAGCAATGGGTTGGAGTCCACGAAGGCTAAGATGTTCTCCTTAGACAAGAGCCCCGCCGCGAGCAGACGGCGTGTCAAGGTGCCAGCGCCCCAGACGATGACTTGCTCGCCGCATTGCCGAAGGCCGTCGAGAACGCGCGCGAATCGGTCATCGTCATTTGACGACTGGGATATGTAGTCGGCCAAGCCGGGCTCCGTTGATGAGTCGTGCCCGGGTTCCACGGTCCGCCCAAGCTTAAACAATCCGCTCGCGACAGGCTCGTAGATATCTTCGCGCCACTGGACAGTGTGACGCCACGTCTGTATCGCTTCCATGCCGGCGCCTGCCATAAATGCGCAGAGCGACTGCAAGGTGAAGAAGTTTACATGTTCGACGCTGAATTGCTGGAAAGGCGCATTGGCGCACCGGCACACACCCTGCACATCCGGCACAGCGCAGTAGAGCATGCCGCCAGGAGCAAGCAGCTTTGAAGCTACACCGATCGCAGGGCCGACGTCGCGCAGGTGTTCCAGGACACCGACCATCGTGATCAACTCAAATCTTTCGGTCCATGACCCCATTCTTGCAATTGCCTCCACCCGAACCTCGACGCCGTGACAGCGCCGCGCATATTCTGCGCACGTCAAAGACGGATCTGCGCCGATCGCATAGCGGAATCCTCGAGCCCCCCATGCGGAAAGCAAGCCCCCTGTTGCGCAACCGATGTCGAGGATTCGCGCATCGGTCGATTGCAAGTGCGGCATGACGTGGTCCACAATTTCGTTAAAGCGCATAAAGTCCCACGAAGATTCGGCCCCCCCTGCATCGGCGTAAGCATATTTTGAGTCCTCTGAGTCACGGCTGTCTGATTAAGGAGCATTCCAAAGTTTGTTAGGGATTAAACGGCCGTCATTTACAGAGTTTCCGATGTGTCCTCGATTAGTGTTTTCGCCGACCTTTATGGGGCCATTTTGGCCCAATGAGCTACCGAACAACGGTGTTGGCGCAGGTTCTCGGAGGTCTGGACGCGAAGGAGTTCGCGCGCTGCGCTGCTCGCCACCCGATGCGCAGGACACCGTCTGCGATCTCCGCGTACGATCACTTCGCGACGATGGTTTTTGCGCAGCTGACTTATCGCGAGAGCCTGCGCGACATCGAGGCGTGCCTGGAGGCGCGCCGCCAGCTGCTTTACCACTCTGGCATCCGGGGCCGGGTCAAGCGCTGCAATCTCGCGTATGCAAACACCCAACGAGACTGGCGTGTGTTCGCGGAAGTTGCTGCGGTCTTGATGCGCCGAGCGCATCGTCTGTACGCCGATCAGCCGCCGGAGCCGGACTTGCCGTTCGCCCTGTTCGCTTTGGATGCGACGCTGATCGAGCTGAGCCTGGCGCTTTTTCCGTGGGCGCGGTGGCAGAGCAGTCATGCGGCCGTGAAGCTCAACGTGCTGCTCGATCTCAGGACGGACATCTCGGTCTTCGCCAGCCTTCACGAAGGGAGCCGCCACGAGGTCGCCTCCCTCGACGAGATCCCGGTCCAACCGGACAGCTTCTATGTGATCGATCGCTACATGGATTTCCAGAGGCTGCATCGGCTTCATACCGCGAAGGCGTTCTTCGTGATCCGCAGCAAGTGCAACCTGCGCTTCTATGTCGTCGAGTCCAGGAAGGTAGACAAGGCAACCGGAGTGAGGTGCGACCAGACGATCCGTCTCAACTTCAGGAAGAGTCGCGAGCACTACCCCGAGACCCTTCGGCGTATCCGTTACTTCGATACGGAAAGCGGGCTCTCGCTCGTGTTCCTGACAAACGCCTTTCATCTGCCAGCTCTCACGATCGCCGCGATCTACCGCCGTCGCTGGCAGATCGAGTTGTTCTTCCGTTGGATCAAGCAGCACCTTCGACTCCGCGGTTTCTTCAGCAACGATCCCAACGGTGTGCGCGTCCAAGTCTGGACCGCGATCTGCGCCTACCTCTTGGTGGCTATCGCGAAGAAGGAAAACGCGCTCCGTCAGAGCCTGCACCAGGTTCTGCAAGTCGTCAGCCTCTCCTGCTTGGAGAAAGTGCCTCTGGTTGAACTGTTTACGAAACATGATACAACGAATGAACCGTTTGATATACCTATTCAGCTCGAAATCAATGGGTTCTGATCAGACAGCCGTGTCCTCTGAGTAGTGGTGTTCCATGTCTGCTTGTGACGGTATGCCGTCGGCATAGCCCGCACCACACTCCCTACACACAACCACATCGTAGCCGTCTCCCATCGGCCCATCCTGAAACCTTTGCCGCCACATGAGCTTGGGTTTGTGCGCTCCGCAAACCGGGCATGATCTCTTTAGTCGCTCTTCGTTCACGGCGGGGGGCAGCGCGACAGCGGCACAGCATACGCTACGAGCTCAAAGCCGTCGCATTCGTGGGCTCGCAGGTACAGCCGGTGGTGCGGCAAGGACTCGCGAAGGAAAAGCGGCAGCTCCCATAGGTCCGCAGGCCGGTGGTACACGCACACCGCGACAATAGGCCGAGTTCTTTGCAGGACACCGGCTGCACCTTGCAGCGCCCTTAGCTCATCCCCTTCTACGTCCAACTTAATGAATGTTGGTTCCTCCCCCTGAAGCAGCCGGTCTAGCGTCTCTACCGGGACCTCCAAGGCGCCGTCGTCAGACCGGGCTGAAGCCATGGTCCCGATCCCTGCAAATCGAGAGCTCCCTGTGGCACTACCAAGCAACACCTCGTGCAGGAGCAGGTGGGCACCACGCATTGCCCTTAGTCTTGAGGCATTCGCAGGATCCGGCTCTACCGCAATGATCCTGCCAAATGGCCAAGGAGCTTTTCTCAGTGTGTCGCCATCGTAGGCTCCTCCGTCTACGAAGCATTCTTGCGGATTCTGACATATGAGGTCTGTAGGGAAATACTGATTGGGCGCAGGACAACCGACCTCATCAAACGCGGCCCTAAGCCGCCAGGCCAGCTGTTGCCGGAATGTCTCGCGCGAGGCCTCGTCGTCCCACAGAGCCGCCGAACGGGCGAGCTCGCCCTTGTGGGCTAGTAGCCGTGAGGGGAGGTCGGCACCAAAATGCGGTAATATGCCCGAATGCCTCCACCCCACCACCAGGAAGCTGGTCACATGGGTGCAGCCGAGTTCGACCAGTTCACGGACCCTATGTTGAACGCCGCTTCCAGGAAGGAATGTCGATACCACAAAGAGTGCGCGTTTGGCCCAACGCTCAGCAGCTTGTTGTGGGGCGATAACTCGCAGTCCATCCACACTCGAGCCCTGAATTTTGGTATCGTTGTCGGCAAACGCCACAGGCTCGATTCCATGCGACCTTAGAGCGGCGGCGGTTTTCCTCCCCAGGCTTCCTGCCCCAAAAAGCACGACCTCTCCGCTAGTCTGAGCAAGCATTCGCCCAAGCTCGCTTTCCTCGCGCCGGCGAACCCCCTCCTGGGATTCTGAAAGAAGTTCGGCAGTGGTCATCACTCAGGGTCTTCAACTTGCAAATTCGCATCTAGCTCATCGCGGTCAATAAACGGCCAAAGGTCCTCCATCGGCATTGTGACCAACTTTCCATTCGGTTGCTGTTTCGAGGACACCCTCGGTTGAGTAAATTGATCCGGGGAGATGAGAACTTCGCATACTACCGGTCCGGATGAGTTTAGCACGTTGGCGACATCACCAGGCAAGTTGTCTTGAGAAATTATCCGGCAGTAGGTGACATTACAGGCTTCAGCGGTTTTCTGTATGTCGGGAAAGGTTAGTCCGGACCTAGGATCACACGCTACGAATCGCCGCTCAAAATAGTTGACCTGGGTCGCACGGATTGAGCCATATCCTCCATTGTTGAGGATAAAGAACTTTATCGGGAGTTTGAGCCTAGAAATGACCGCTAATTCCTGAGAATTCATCGGGAACCCTCCGTCTCCGTCGATGCATACCGTCCTCTTGCCACTCGAAGCCAGGCAGGCACCGAGAGCGGCCGGGACCCCGAAACCCATGGCCCCTAAGCCGTGCGTGTTGATGAACCGCAGTCCTTTGGAAACAGGC
>Ga0302274_10002659_pt1 | contig 16240 bp, 7 predicted proteins | sample III_Bog_N2_1_FD_198755 | JGI IMG/M metagenome (GOLD analysis project Ga0302274, IMG submission 198755) | Peat permafrost microbial communities from Stordalen Mire near Abisko, Sweden - III_Bog_N2_1 | ecosystem: Environmental > Terrestrial > Soil > Wetlands > Peat | place: Sweden: Abisko...
CCCACAAAAACCGAAGAAAAATCAGCCTTTTTCGTCGCAAATCGTCGCAATCCGCCCACCACAGCGAGCCGCCCATCACCCGCCCAAATATCTCGCCCTTGAAACATGGGTCGCACGAACCCCATGCGAGCCTCCCGCGAACGTTCGCCCACCGCGGGTGTTGTACCCTTGAATCCAAGGGGAACCGGCAATGCGCATCCGGCGGGAATTGTGTACGAGGGGAATTCTGCTGGTAGCATGTCTCGGCCTCGCCGCAACCGCGCACGCCGACTGCAACGGCCCGCAAGTCCTCACCGCCGCTCTCCGCGCCCACCCCACCACCAAGAACGCCGTCCAACTCGCCGACTGGTTCGGAAGCCACAATCAGTTCGAGTGCGCCGTCACCACCCTCCGCGCCGCGGAAAAGAAAGACCCCAACTCCGCCCAGCTTCACTACCTTGAGGCCCTCGCGCTCGTCGGTGCCGGACAGCCCGCCGCCGCCGTCCCGACCCTCCAGCAGTCCATCCAACTCGAGTCCGACGTCCTCAAGCCCCACCTGCTCCTCGCCAATCTTCTTCAAGCCGCCGGAAACACCGCCGAAGCCGAAGCCGAGTGGAAAAAAGCCCTCGCCATCGATCCCCACTCTGAAATCGCCCTTCAGGATTTCAGTGCCGCCCTGCTCGCCCGCAACGACTACCCTGCCGTCGTCGCCCTCCTGCAGAAAGCCCCACGAACCGAGCCCCTCGCGCTCCATCTCGCCGAAGCCCTTGAAGACCTCAAGTACCTCGATGAAGCGAACGAGGTGCTGCTCGCGGCCATGAAACTCGCCCCGGATTCTCTGCACCTGGCCATCGCCGAATCCGTCGTCCTCATCAAGCAGCGCAACTACGATGAAGCCGTAAAGCTGCTTGCCTTCGCCTACGAAAAACACCCCGACGACCGCCAGGCGCAACTCCAGTACCTCCGCATCCTCGTCTTGACCCAGCACAATGACCGCGCCCGGCCTCTGGGCCTCAAGCTGCTCGCCCAAACCCCGCACGACCCTGAAGTCCTCTACCTCAACGGCATCCTCGACCACGCCGTCGGCAATGACGCCGACTCCAAGGCCCACCTGGAAGAAGCCGTCGCCCTCGTGCCTGACTTTTTCAACTCCCAGTTCCATCTCGGCGTAGTTCTCGTCTCCCTGCACGAATGGCAGGAAGCCAAAGATCATATCGAAAAGGCGATCGCCCTCGGCGACGACGATCCCAAAGCGCACTTCGAGCTCTCCATGGCCCTCAACGGCCTGGGCGACCACGATGAAGCGCGAAAGCAGATTGAGCTCTATCAAACCAGGAAGAAGGCTGAAGAGGACGACCTCGAAGCTTCTTCCCATGCCGCCCTGGGCGACCAGCAGTTGCAGGCCGGCAACGCTCAGCAGGCCGTTGCCAACTATCGTCAGTCCTGCGAGCAAATGCCGAACAATGCCATCTACCACTACAAGTTCGCCGTCGCCCTCGATACTGCCGGCGATACCGACGGCGTTCGCGCCCAGTTGGAACTGGCGGTCAAGCTCGACCCCCAGTTGGCGCCGGCGCAACGCAAGCTCGGTTTGCTGCTCGCCCGAACCGGTGAAGCGGATGGTGCTGTCGAGCACTTCCGGTTGGCCGTCAAGGCCGCCCCCGCCTGGGTCGACGCCTGGATCAACCTGGCCGCCGAACTCGCCGTGGAATCCCATTTCCCCGAGGCCCGCGAAGCTCTTGCCACTGCGCTCCGAATCGAGCCTGCCAATGCTCAGGCCCTCAAATTAAACGATCGGCTGGCGCACGATCCCGCAGCCCAGCAAGCCCAGCCGTAATTGCCCCTCCTGTCCTCACCATGGGACAATGAACCCCAGGACATGTCGATGTCACCCCTCACTTCCCGCTGGACTCGCCGGACGCTTCTGCGGTCCTTCTTCACAGCATGTGCATCGGCTATCATCCCGCGCAAACTGCGCGCTGCGCTGCCTGAAAAAGTAGCGCAACTCAAGCCGTTCTCCCGCTTCACCGATGTCGCAGAGAGCGCCGGCCTCACCGCAACCATGGTCTATGGCACGCCCGTCGCCGTTACCTACATAGTGGAAGAGATGGGCGGCGGATGCGCCTTCTTCGACTACGACAACGATGGTTGGATGGACATCTTCCTCCTCGGCGGCCGCAAGCTTGAAGGGGTCCCTGCCGGCGCTTCCAACCGCCTCTACAAAAACAACCGCAATGGCACCTTCACCGATGTCACCCAGAAGGCCGGCCTGTGGGATTGCGGCTGGGCGGTTGGCGTCTGCGTCGGCGACTACAACAACGACGGTTTCGAAGATCTCTTCGTCACCTACTACGGCCAAAACAAGCTCTATCGCAACAATGGCGACGGAACCTTCACCGACGTCACCGCAAAAGCCGGACTTCTGCATGAAGGCATCCAGTTCGGCTCCGGCTGCACCTTTGTCGACTACAACCGCAACGGCCACCTCGATCTCTTCGTATCCAATTACGTGGATATCGACCTCGCCACAGCCGCCAGACCCTCCATGGAGATCCCCAACTGCAACTTCCAGGGCATCCCCGTCGCCTGCGGGCCAAAGGGCCTCAAGTTCTCCCGGCACCACCTCTACCGCAACAACGGCGACGGTACGTTCACCGATGTTTCAAAGGAGTCCGGCATCGGATCCATCGAGCACTCCTACGGCCTCACCGCCGTCACATTTGACGCCGACGACGACGGATGGCCCGATATCTATGTTGCCTGCGATACAACGCCCAGCCTCCTCTTCCTCAACAACCATGACGGCACCTTCCGCGAAGAAGGCCTCATGCGCGGCGTCGCCATCAGCCCAGACGGGCAAGACATGTCCGGCATGGGCATCGGCGTCGGCGACTATGACCTCGATGGGCGCCTCGACCTGCTCAAAACCCACTTCCAGTTCCAGCCCTCCGGACTCTTCCACAACAACGGCAAAGGGGAATTCGAAGATCGCGCCATGGCCGCAGGCATCTCCGGCGACCGGCAGTTCGTCAGTTGGGGCGCCGGCATCGTCGACCTCGACAACGACGGCTACCCCGACATCTTCTGGGTCGCCGGAAACATCTATGCCGAACTCGAGCGGGCCAATCCCATGTTTCCGTACAAATGCCCCCGGGTCCTCTTCCGCAACCGGGGCGACGGCACATTTGTTCGGCTGGGTGTCGAAGCGGGAGAGGCAATTGCCGCCCGCCACGTCAGCCGCGGCTGCGCCTTTGGGGACTTTGACAACGACGGGGACCTGGACATCGTGATCATGAACCAGAATGAGCCCCCCTCTCTGCTTCGCAACGACGCTCCCAAAGACCACCACTGGCTGAAAATCCGTCTGGAAGGGACCAGGAGCAACCGCAGCGCCATCGGAGCCAAGGTCCTGGCCCGCTACGGCGGCAAGGTCCAGGCCCAGGCCGTCCTCAGCCAGTCCAGCTACGTCTCCGCCAACGATCCGCGCCTGCATTTTGGCCTCGGCCCCGAGACTCAGGCCGACATCGAGGTCTATTGGCCGTCAGGAGCAGTCGAGAAATTTCCCGCGCAAGCTGCGAATCGCCTCGTAACCATCCTGGAAGGCAAGGGAATCGTCCCCGGAAGACCATTTTCCGCCACCTGAGCCGGGCCCCGCCCAGCCCACCAGCCCGTCCTGCTCCGTGCTGCATCCCGACCCCTCGTCGGTAACTCGCATCGGATTGGCCATTTGAAGCCCAAAAATCGCCAAGATTAAGGTTCCGTGAATGGATGTTTTTTCCACAGGTCCAATATTGGTCAGCACCGTTCGTGTATTCCCCGAAACTGTAGCCAAATAAACACTTAGACAACGGTTTTACTAAACGGTTTTAGCGCAATCTAGTAAATTGCTTTAGCGAAACACAAAGCCGGTCAAGAAAATGCTTGCGTGCCCCATGTTTTATGTGATATCGGTACCAGGATTCACAAATACAGTTCGCGGGCCACGTCTAGCCCGGAACGTTGTACGAAAGCACCTTGCCTGGGTCACAAGAATATCGGACTGAGTCACGTTGGCTGGGTCACAACAAGAATGCATTCAGGAGGCAACACCAAATGTTTCTAAGCAATAGCAAGGCCTCGAGCTCAGGCTCGAAGTCAATCTGGCGCAGGGGAGTTCCATGGCTGCTCATACCAGTCCTGTTCCTTTCCTTTGCCATCGCCCATGCGCAGCAGTTGACTGCCACGCTGAGCGGTACCGCCACCGACCAGACCGATGCCCGCATTCCGGGCGCATCCGTCCTGGTCGTAAGCGACACCACCGGCGACAAACGCGACAGCAAGGCTGACAACGACGGATTCTGGTCCGTAACCGCTTTGCCCCCAGGCACCTACACCGTCACGGTCTCGTCCAAGGGCTTCGCCTCCTGGAAGGAAACCGGGATTCTGCTCAACCAGGGCGACTCGCGTACCGTCCCCAACATCCACCTCAAGATCAGCTCTGACGTAACCGCGGTCACAGTGGTTTCTGGCGCGGATGCTGAAGTCCCGACCGATACGGCGGAAATCAGCTCAACACTCAATAACGAACTGGTCGATTCGGCCGTTCTCACTGGGCGCAACGCGGCAGAACTCATCAAGATGATGCCTGGCGTCACCTTTAACAATGGCGGCAACGCCGGTTCGGCATACAACAGCCAGACCACAGGCACAAATAACGGCCCGGCCGGAAACTTCTCGGCCAACGGCACTCAGCCCTACGGCTCAACCGCAGTCATCCTGGACGGCGCCAACCTGATCGATCCGGGCAATGCCGGAACGCAGATCGCCAACATCAACCAGGACATGACGGACAGCGTCAAGTTCCTGTCCGCCTCCTACGGCGCCGAGTATGCAAAGGGACCCGCGATTCTTCAGGCCTTCAGCAAGAGCGGCGGCCAGAAGTTCCACGGCGAAGCCTATCTGTATGCGCGTAACACAGCGATCGGATATGCCAACGACTGGTACAACAAAAACCAGCAGCTCAACAACGGTGGGAAGAATGTCCTCACCCCGCAGAGCTTCTATTATGTCGGCGGCAACATCGGTGGACCGATCTCCTTCAAGGGCTTCAACCGGAACAAGGACAAGTTGTTCTTCTGGGCCGGTTACGAAAAGATGATCCTGCCTATGCGTTGCCTTGCAATACCAACGACGGCTGGCAGGGTTGCAGCAGCACCGATTCACCCTGGGGTGGACACGGTGCCGGCACAGTCCCGAACCTGAAGCCCTACTTCGACGCCAGCGGCGTCATCATCACCAATCTCAACCCGGCTGCCAACCAGACTCCAAACGCGGGCAACGGCTACAACAACTATGGGTACGCCCCCAACACTCCCACCGATCGCTGGGAAGCAACGGGCAAGGTTACTTACGCCTTCAACGACAACAACAAGCTGTGGGGTTCCTACACCTACCAGACTGAAGGCGATTCTCATCCTCTGTCCATCTGGTGGGCGCCTGAATGGGCCATTCCGTACCCTGGCAAGCCGCAGGGCACTGAGACTGCAAAGGTCTACCTGGCAAACTACACCCACGTCTTCAACGCCTCCACCACAAACGAGTTTGTCTTCTCGTATGCGGAGTTCGTGAATGACAACAAGCTGACCAATCCCTCGGCAGTCAACCCCGCAACGCTGGGCTTCCCTGTCCAGAGCCTCTTCGCTGGAAAGACCCAGGACGAGATCCCTGGCTTCACCGGCGGTTGGGCCTCAGGCCTCACGGAAATCGGCGAGCAGTCGTTTGATGGTGGTATCTACGGCAAGAACACCTTCGGCAAGACCGCCAAGGCCCCTGCCATCACTGACAACTTCACCAAGATTGTCAAGACTCACTCCATCAAGGCCGGCTTCTACTGGGATACCTCAGAGAACCTCCAGTCCGACTCCAACGGTCCGCCGAACGCTTACTCGGGCCTGTTTGACGTTGAAACATGGGGCTCTTCGTCCACTTTGAACGTTACCCTTGACCGCCTGATGGGCCGCAACCAGGTCTACTCCGAACGCAACGCAATTCCAACGCCGGACGTTGAGTGGCATCAGTGGTCTATCTGGGCCCAGGACTCCTGGAAGGCAACTCCCAAACTCACCGTCAACCTCGGTCTTCGCGCCGACCACGAAGGTCAGTGGTATGACAAGCTTGGCGGTGCCCAGGTTTGGGATCCCGCTACCTATGTCAACACCGCTAATCCGCCGGCCAACACCGGTCTGGTTTGGAATAAAACCCTCTCCAGCATTCCGGTCTCCGGCTGGGGCAGCCAGTTGTTCCTCTACGATCCACGCCTGGGCGCTGCCTATGACGTATTCGGAACGGGAAAGACTGTCATCCGCGGCGGTTTCGGAACTTACCGTTACCAGCTCTCTGAAAACGACGGCGGCAGCGCGATGACCGGCCCGTTGGGCGCTTATGAATTCGGCTCTGGCGGCCAGTCCAACGGCTTCTATGGCTACGGTATTACCGGTGGCCTGTTGAGCCAGGGTCCTGGTGCTGCCCCAACACAACTCAAAACCCCTGCCGGATTGAATCAAACCGGCGCCGGCGTTAGCGTTTCCGCGGATGCTTTGGGAGACAACAAGGTTCCGTATGCAAATACTTGGAGCTTTGGTATTGCCCAGGCGCTGCCTTCGCACACCGTTGCCCAGGCTTCCTATGTGGGCAGCCAGAGCCATAACCAGTACGAGAGTTCGGGACCGAACGATGTCAACGCGGTTCCCTACGGCGCGTACTTCAAACCCGATCCACTGAACGGCCAGTTGGAGAACCCATCCCCCATTACTGGGACTGGTCTGAACTCGCAGGACTACAGGCCTCTGCAGAACTACGCAGATGTCACTACGCTCACTCATGCTGGTTACGCCAACTACCACTCCTTGCAGGTTGCCGCACAGAAGCAGTCGGGCAATCTGTTCATCTTCACCAACTTCACGTTCGGCAAGGTGCTCGGTACCCGCGACGGCGATTCCTCAAACGGAAACGGGAACGGCGTTGCAACCGATCAGTTCAAGCTCAGCAACGACTACGGTCAGCTTGCTTATGACCATACAAAAACCTTCAACGTGTCGTTCAGCTACAAACTGCCGACTTTCATCCACAACAACCTGTTGCTGGGTGAAGCAGTCAATGGCTGGCAGGTCTCGGGTTACACCACCTATGAGGATGGTTCCCCCTATCAGGCCAACGTTGCCAACATGAACGCAAATTACCTCCAACTGAAGGATTCGTCCGGTAAGATCCTCCAGGACTTCACCATGCCTTCTGGATTGCAGACGCAGTCCATTTCGACATCCACCTGGTTCGGTACGGGCCACATCAACAACCTCATGCCTGTTCTCACTTGCGATCCCAGACACTTCGTCAAGAAGTATCAGGGGCAGCGCTTTGATCCAGGCTGCTTTGCGGCGCCACTCGGCCCCACTGCTACCACATTCGGACAGCAGGGGCAGCTGATCTGGCCTTACATCAAGAACCCTGGGTACTTCGGCAGCGATCTGGCCATCTTCAAGGCCTTCAAGATCACCGAGTCGCAGCGGTTTGAGGTTCGCATCTCGGCAACCAACTGGCTGAACCATCCGAACGGTCAGTTCGGTGAGTCTGGAACAGCCGACAATCAGTTGCAATTCCTAGGTGTCCCAGGCGCAAGCATGGTCCACAACTCCAACGCATCCACCACCGGTGCCCCGCTCGACAAGTCGGGTTATCGCTGGATGCAATTCGCTGGTAAGTACTACTTCTAAGAAGCTTTGGAATAGTACAATGAGAGAGGGGGTGGCATACCGCCACCCCCTCTTTTTTGTTATGCGGATTCCCCTCTCCTTCCTCCAGAATTTTCGCGTCCTCCTTATCGCGGCCGTTGCGTTCAGCACCGTCTCGCCGGGTCAGCAGCAATCATCCTCGCCAATTCAGTTTGAGCTCAGGAAACTTCCGTTTCATCTCTATAGTGACGAAACACCTGCGAGAAATGCGCCCGAGTCCATGGCTGGCGGGCTGGCTATATTCGATTACAATGGCGACGGTCGCCCCGACGTTTTCTTCACCAACGGCGCCAACATTGCAACGCTCAAGAAAGACTCGCCCAAGTACTCCAACCGTCTCTTTCGCAATGACGGAAACGGCGTCTTTACCGACGTAACAGGACAGGCCGGGCTCGCCGGAACAGGATTCGACATTGGCGCCGCAGTGGGAGACTACGACAATGACGGCCACCCGGACCTGTTTGTCACCGGCGTTCACGGGAATACCCTCTATCACAACAACGGAGACGGAACATTTACCGATGTGACGAAAAAGGCCGGCCTTGACCAGTCGAACGATCCGGAATATGGTCCGTTGTGGTCAGAGGCTGCTGCGTGGGTCGATGTGAACAACGACGGCCTGCTCGACCTGTTTGTGGTCAATTATCTGCAGTGGACTTACTCCGATAAACCGCTCTGCATCGCGGAAGGGATCGCCGACTATTGCCATCCGCGCTTCTATAAAGGTCAGCCCAACCAACTCTTCCTCAACCAGGGAAATGGCACATTCAAGGATGTCTCCAAGGAGTGGGGCATCCGCGACCACGTAGGCAAGGGGATGGGTGCAGGTGTCGCCGACTACGATCTGGATGGCAAGCCAGACATCTTTGTGACCAACGATGCCGAATACAACTTCCTCTTCCATAACCTGGGAAACAAGTTCGAAGAAGTAGCCTTCCAGACGAATGTGGCGCTCACCGAAGACGGTGTGTTGATCTCCGGCATGGGCCTTGATTTTCGCGACTACAACAACGATGGCTATCCGGATATTGCATACGTCGCTCTCAAGTCTCAAACCTTTCCGATTTACATGAATACCGGAAAAGGCGACTTTGTTGAAGTCACCACGCCAAGCGGAATGCGCGCGGAAAGCATGCACTCATCCGGCTTTGGCGCGGCCTTCTACGACTTCGACAACGATGGCTGGAAGGATCTCTTCGTCACTCGCGGGCATGTTGCATGGCACGGCCCGCCCGGAAGCGTCATCAGTCAGCCGAATATCGTATATCGCAACCTTGGTGCAAGCGGGAAATGGCAGGCACTCACCGCCGAAGCCGGCTTCACTGAAGCCACCACCGGCCGGCATCGCGGATGCGCCTTCGGAGACCTGGATGGCGATGGGCGTGTCGACGCCGTAACGACCGGGCTGGATATGGATGCGGAATTGTGGATGAATCGGAGCCCGCACCCTGGTCATTGGCTAGACATTGCGCTCCACGGCGTCAAGAGTAATCGCGACGGCATCGGAGCGCGGATCAAGGTAGTGACCAAGGCGGGCGCGCAATATAACCACCAGACTTCCAGCGTGTGCTACGCGTCTTCCAGCCTGGGACCCGTGCATTTTGGACTGGGAACAGAAACTAAGGCGACCACAGTCGAAATTACCTGGCCAAGCGGCATCGTTCAAACCATGCAGAATGTTGCCGCGGACCAGACCGTGAAGGCGACGGAGCCAGTCTCCACTTCACCCGCCGTAAAGTAAGTTTCAGCCGCTTCAAAATCCCCCGGCCTACTTATCCCGTGGTCCTGCCTGTTGCTGCCTGGCCTGAATCTGCGCAACTATCGCACGCTCCCGATCGCCATCGGCGGGACGGTGGAGTTTGTAGTAAAGCGGCGCCAGTTCTACATGGGGATCAAGCCAATCCGGGTCGTGCTTTTCCAACTCTTCCAGAGTAGCAGCGGCCTCCGCACTCTTGCCTGTCATTGCATCAAGCTTGGCCAACTGCAGCCGCGCCAGGGGAAGCCCCGGGTTCAGCTCCAATGCAAGTTCGAGAAGCGGCCGGGCACTTTCGAAGTCGCGCTGTTTCATCCGCGTAACTCCCAGATAGAGGTTTGCCATGGCATCCCTGGGATTCTGGTGCAGCGCAGCTTGAAAGTCAGGCACAGAGGTATCCGTGTCTCCCAATGCATCGCAAGCCTGGCCGGCCAGCGTATAGAGCCCGGGAAAAGTCGGATCAATCTTCAGGGCAGCCTCCGTGTCGGAGCGCGCCTCGGCAAACTGGCTTCTCTGCATGCGCTCGGAAGCGGCAATAAAATAGGCGTCTACCGACCGCGTTGCTTTGGCCACCTTCTCCATACGCGGCAGCCCTTCCAGACCCTTGCCGGTTTCAATCAGCGCATAGCCGTAAACATACTGGAAATCCATGTCATTTTCGTGTCCGTTTTCCATGGGGCCAAGTAGTTTGGCTGCCTCGGCTACCTTGTCCACCTTGATGTCCGTATAGGCAAGCAAGACGGCGGCACTCACATCCGAAGGCCGGGCCGCATGCACTATCTGAAAAAGATCGTGCGCATGTTGCACATCGCCTTTCTTGTAGTAGGCCAGGCCCAGGTTCATGCGCACAGCCGTCTTGTCAGGCGCTACATCCAGAGCTTTTGTATCTTCCTCAATCGCGGCATCGAGTTGGCCATCCGCGGCTAGAGCCGACCCCAGGTTTGCACGCGCTTCCCCCAGGCCCGGCTGCATCGCAAGCACTTTGCGATAGTCTTCGATTGCTGTTTTGTAGTCGTGGTGTTGCTGAGCTGAAATGGCCGCGTTCAGCAGCGCATCCGAACTGGCCGTTGGACGCTGTTTAGGAACTTGTCCCGTCGCAACCTGGAGGGCTAAAGAAATCGATAAAAAGCAGGCAAACCGCATGGGTATCAGGATAGAACATCCGCGCCCACCACGCCCACAAAGCGCGCCGGCGGTGCATTGCTGAATCCTCCAATCAAATCGCTCAGGCACTCCGCTCCTCAGCGAGTTGGCTACGGCTTCTCCATGGTACGGAAGTTGAGAATCTTTACGTTCGAGCCGAAACGCTTGTAATCGCGAAACTCGATGGTGTTCAGAATTGCTTCGCGGCGTCCCTCCAGAAGGCTCACTTCAGCGCTGATCGGCATCAGGTAGTCATGGGAGTTGATGGAAACATAATCGTAGTCCACCGTAATCGCCGAGGCGTGCGTGGGAAAGTCCTTGGGCAGATCGTCGGCAATCAGTGTGATGCGCCGAACGCTTCTGGTGGCCGCGTCAATGAAGACCTTGCCATGGAAGCTGACGGTCGGCTCCAGCCCGTTCGATCCCCGAACGCTGTACGCGGAGTTCTCCTTCGCCACTTTGTACTCGAAGACCTGTACCGTTCCCGAGCCAAGCGTGTCGGTCTCCTTCCACTTGAAATCCGCCTTGGCTGAGGGTTCAAAGACCGCCCCCAGCACGCCGCCAAACTCGCCAGTTGATGTGGGCCCTTTGATTGCCTCCGGGTCAGTGCTGGCAGCGGGCCGGCCATCTACTTCGAGCACCGAGCGTGCTTCCGCCTTGTCGCGATAACGCAACAACTCGCGAATCGTATCCCTGTGCTTCCAGCTTCCTCTTCCGCTGGGGTCGAGCGACCGGTTGATCACCTCAATGCACATGAAATTCGGCAACCCATTCTTGTACCCCAGAGCCCGCTCCCGCGAGTCAGCTATCAAGGTCTGCATCTCCTCCGGAGTTGGCGGCGGCATCGGGTTTGTCGAGGCCGTAATGGACAACTGCCCCGGCACATCCGGTGCAATGTCCAGTGTGGGAGCAGTGTCAACCACAGGCGCTCCGCTTCCTCCGTGTCCAGGGCTTTCCGCCACCCCGCCTTGCCCAGGTTGACCATCCACCGTGAAGGCAATTTCCTGCACCGCAGTCTCGCCTCCCTGGGTCATCATAGCCTTAACTTTATACTCGCCGGCAGAAAGGGACTTCGTCTGAAATGTGGCCAGGTAGGGAACCACCGCGTCCTTGGCTCCCATGCGAAGAGAGAGCGGCGTGCGACGGCCTGCCTTGCCGTTGTGGATTACCTGCATCTCAAATGTCGGCGCGTCCGTGGCCTTGGGGTCGGGGTGCAGAATGAGGAACAGTGAGACCGTTTTCTCCTCATGGGGAACCGTAGCTGAGAGATTCGGGATGACTTTACCGGTTTCGTAGTGCAACGGCTCCAGCGGGTCCGCATCCTCGTTGAACGTATCCATCTTGCGCACCAGCACAATGTCGCTCAACGCCGGTCCGCTGGGTGTGGATGATATCTCGAACGGAATCCGCTGTGCGCTTATCTTGTCGCCGTTCTGGTCCGCCACCGCTACTTCCAGCGTGTATTTGCCCGGAATCTCCATGAAGTGCCGTTCCATCGTCACGGCCATCGACTTGTCCCGATCCAGCGACTCAAGTGCGCCGCGTCGCGCCAGATTTTCACTGAAGTGCTCAATGATGGTGCCGGCGCTGTCCTTGATCTGGGCCACAATGGCCACCTTCGCCGAATAGAGGTTGGTATGCACATCCTCTTTCACATCCAGGCCAGAGAAGGGAACCTCTACAGCGACCGCATTTGTATTGCCGTCCGGCAGGTTGCCGAAACGCAGAATCGATGCGTTGAACTTGAAGTCCGAGGGAAGTTGCGCTTGCTCCAGACTCTTTAGCAATGGCGCTTCGAACGGGCGAATCCCGGACGCCGATCCCGGAGGCAGCGAGAAGTAGCCGGTCTTGGCCTGCACCTTCAGCCCCGCTTGCAGCGGTTTGATCTCAATGGTTCTGAATTTCCCGTCGTAGTTCTGCGGCGGCGGAATATACGACGCCTCGTAGTAGGTAGACATGTCCTGAACCATCTGGTTCAGCGGCCCCTTCACATTCAACTGCGCGTCAATGTATACGCCTCCGGTGTCCTTTGACAGGTCCGACATCGGGCTCTTGATCTCAACCGTCCGGTTTGGATCCTCATTGTTGCCACGCGCAAAGTCGGTCATCTGTGCCAGGTCCTGTGCCGGTCCCCATTGCGGTCCTGTTGCCGACGGCGTGCCCGAAATCGGCGCGCCACCCTCTTGCTGCGCCGGTATTGCAGTGTCGCCGTGCGCGTCGACTACAATTGGCCCCGGATTATACGGCTTCTGCCCGTTCAGCATGGCGTTTTCCACTTCACGCCGTCCCGCCAGGTTCATCGCATCCAGATCCACCGTATAAATGGTCACTCCCGCTTTGGTCGCCGCGCCGGCAATCGTATTCAGCATCTCCTTTGAGCCGGAATCCATCAGCTCATTCAGCGTGAAATAGATGATCGCCTTTCGATCCGTCACCTGCTGCTGTGCGCGCACCAGGGCCAGCAACCCGGCCAGTGATCGATCCGCGTGCTGGTCCTGCACAATCAACTGCGCATCTTCCATCGCCTTCACCAGCAATTGCGCTCTGGCCCGCTCCTTCAGGTCGACATGCTGGCCGGCTTTGTCCACACCCGTCTGCGCAATCGTAATGAGAATCCTCTCGGCCTCGGTTGCAGCCTTTTCTCTCACCACCGCGGCAGGGTCGTTGACGATATTCACCCCCTGGCTCAGCGTTGAAACCAGGTGCGTCGCCTTGCTGTCCGTCGCCAGAGTGACAGCTTGCTCAATCGCGTCCCGATCTTCCGTATAGGGCTGCAGCAGCCGCAGCCGTGCTCCCACATTCATCACCGCAAACGAGTAGCCCTTCATCGGCAGAGCCTTCAAAATCTTGTCCGCCATGATCTTCGCGCTCTTTGCCAGCGGACCTTCAAACCGATCGAACACAATGGTGACCATGTGGCCCGTGTTTTCATCTCCACGAACCAGCCGGAACTGATTCAGCTTTACCGGGGTGCCGTCGTCTGTCACGGCAAAGTCTTCCGCCTTCAAATCCAGCACCGGCTTGTGCTTCTTGTCATGGACGACCAGGTCCAGAGAGACCTCATCGACATTGGTGCTCAAAGTCGGGGTCTGATCAGCCGGCTGCTGCGTGGGCGCTGCGGAGGCCGCGGTTTGTCCATGTGCGGAAGTCACCAGGAAGAAAGCGAGCAACATTGGGAACAGAGATGCTGAGGTCGCCCTGCATAACTCCGGTCCCAGGTTGGAACGTACATAGCTAATCATGCGGAATCCCGATTTCTTTCGCGGTAGGGGGAGTTACCGCTCAGTTTGCTTCTGCCCGAAAAACCTCCCGCCGTTCACGGAGGTGAAATGCAGCCTGGCTCTTTGTTAGGAATTGTATCCGGTTTGTATAACGATGCTCACCATGTTTTTTCGTCGCTCCAGCACCGTGGAACCCTTTTGGATGGCCTGAGGCGAATCGCCGGGACCCCGGAAATAAATCGTTTCATCTTGTCGTTCCTGTTTTCCTCCACCGCCGCCCCTTCCCAGCACCCGGCAACCCTTATCCACGGTGTCCTCAATTCGTCCTTGACAGGTTCCATCAGGCAAGTACACGTGATGCAGGTCACTTTTTCATGAGGTCCCTGATTGATAGGGTTTCGAAGTGTAAGGTACATTCTCGGCATTCCAGGAAATCCCCACGCATAGCCTCTTGCAGCGAACTCAGGCGATGGCCGCGCGACTCGATTCCGGAACCACCGATCGGGAGAGTTGATGAAACGGATGCTTTTGGCCGCGGCAATCGTTCTGCTCGCGGCTGGCCTTGCGCCGTATCGCGGAGTCGATGCCGCCGGACCCGCTGGCCCACCAATGACCTCTCCGGTCGCAGCCGGGGAAATCCCGGAATACCTGCGCCCGGTGGCAATGGATGAGCCGGCCGCCGCCACCCCTGCCCTCATCATCGACATCCCCGCCAACAACACCATCTACCCCCCAGACATCATTCCTCCGCAGTTCACCTGGCGCGACCAAAACCCCGCTGTTACCGTCTGGCGTGTGGAAATCGTCTTCGCCAAAGGCCGCTCCATCAAGGCCTGGTCCAACGGAGAGAAAATCCAACTGGCCCCCGTCGATTCCAATCTCGTCGGCTACGTCCCTCCAACGCTCTCGCCCGAGCAGCAGGCCGCTCACACCTGGCGCCCCGACGACAAGACCTGGGAGGAAATCAAGAAGCGCTCCCAATCCGATACCCAAACCGCCACCGTCGTCATCAGCGGCTTTGCCGGCCTTAAAGACCACGACCCCCTCACCACGGCCAAGGCTACCTTCCAGACCTCGATAGACCCCGTCGGCGCACCCATCTTCTATCGCGACGTGCCCCTCATCCCGCCTGACCTGTCCACCGCCCAGCGCGGCGTCATCAAGCCGCTGCCAGATTCGGTCCTCCCCAAAATCAAGTGGGAACTCCGCTACATCGACCAGAAGCAGAGCAAGGTCATGATGACCAACCTGCCCACCTGCGGCAACTGCCATTCGTTCTCCGCCGATGGCAAAACCATGGGCATCGACGTTGACGGCCCGGCCAACGACAAGGGCCTCTATGCGCTCGTTCCAATCAAGAAAATCAGCACCATCGGCAACGACTACCTCATCCACTGGAGCGCCTTCTCTGAAGAGCACCAGCAAAAGCGCTTCGGCTTCATGAGCCAGGTCTCGCCCGACGGCAACTTTGTCGTCAATTCCATTGACGTTCCCTACGCCCACGGTGTCCGCGTGCTTGACCGGCTCTACAACGGCTTCTATCCCAACTATGGCTTCGGACAAGTCTTCTACCCCACCCGCGGCGTTCTCGCCTGGTACAGCAAGGCCACCGGCAAGCTTGTCCCGCTGCCCGGCGCCGACGATCCCACCTACGTCCAGACCTCCGCCTTCTGGAGCCCCGACGGCAAGTGGCTGGTTTACTCCCGCGCCACCGCCCGCGACCCCTACCCGCCGGGCTATCAAAGGTCGCTCTACGCCAACGACCCCAAAGAAACCCAGATCCAGTACGACCTCTACCGCATCCCCTTCAACGGCGGCAAGGGCGGAACCCCGGAGAAAATCGTCGGCGCCTCAGAAAACGGGATGAGCAACAACTTCCCCAAGGTCTCGCCCGACGGCAAATGGATCGTCTTCGTCCAGTGCAAAAACGGCCTGCTCATGCGCCCTGACAGCAAGCTCTACATCGTTCCGTTCGAAGGTGGAGTGGCTCGCCCGCTCCAGTCCAATCTGCCGGTCATGAATTCGTGGCACACCTTTTCACCCAACGGACATTGGCTCGCGTTTTCTTCCAAGAGCCCATCGCTCTATACGCACCTCTACCTCACCCACATCGACGAGCAGGGCAACGCCAGCCCGGCGGTGGTGGTTGAAGACGCTACGGCATCCAACCGCGCCGTCAACATCCCAGAGTTCCTCAATATCGGGCCCGAAGGCCCAGACACCCTGGCTCACATCGACACCCCGGCCATCGACTTTTACCGCGAGTTCGACGCCGCCCAGGATCTCCAGGACAATCACAAGTACGCCGAGGCCGTCCCCGCCTGGAAGATAGCCGCGGTCAAGGATCCCACAGACCCGCGCACCTATAACAACCTGGG
>Ga0302274_10002663_pt1 | contig 16224 bp, 10 predicted proteins | sample III_Bog_N2_1_FD_198755 | JGI IMG/M metagenome (GOLD analysis project Ga0302274, IMG submission 198755) | Peat permafrost microbial communities from Stordalen Mire near Abisko, Sweden - III_Bog_N2_1 | ecosystem: Environmental > Terrestrial > Soil > Wetlands > Peat | place: Sweden: Abisko...
ATACGGATACAAGCTGCTGTGGACCATGATTCCCATTACGATCGCCCTGATCGTGGTGCAGGAGATGTGTGCCCGCATGGGGGTTGTCACCGGCAAGGGGCTCAGCGACCTGATCCGCGAGGAGTTTGGGCTGCGGCTCACGTTTGTTCTGATGATCATGCTGGTGGTGGTGAACTACACCAACGTGGTCACAGAGTTTATCGGGATCGCCGGATCGTTGCACTTATTCCACGTGTCAAAGTTCATCTCTGTACCTTTGTGTGCGGCGCTGGTCTGGTACATGGTGGTGCGCGGCAATTATAAGAGTACAGAGAAGATCTTCCTGGTCGCATCTGTGGTCTACATCTCGTACATCTTTGCCGGCGTGCTTTCGCAGCCCGACTGGCACGATGCCTTGAGGGCCACCGTGGTGCTGCCACCGAAGTCAGTGTGGGGCGACAAAGCCTATATCTACATGGCAATTGGCGTGGTAGGCACAACCATTGCTCCATGGATGCAGTTTTACCTTCAGTCGTCGATTGTGGAAAAGGGCATTCGCGTGAAGGATTACGCGGCGTCGCGGCTGGATGTGATCGTCGGCAGCCTTTTCACGGACATCGTGGCGTGGTTCATCATAGTAGCCTGCGCGGCCACGCTTTATGTCCATGGAATGGGGTCAATCCAGGTGGCAGCGGACGCGGCAGAAGCGATGCGCCCGCTCGCCGGGGACTACGCTTTCATTCTGTTTGCGTTTGGGCTGTTCAATGCGTCGCTCTTCGCGGCATCGATTCTGCCGATTTCCACTGCCTATACCGTTTGCGAGGGTCTTGGGCTTGAGTCCGGCGTCGACAAGCGCTTCAGGGAGGCACCGGTTTTCTACTGGCTCTATTCATTGCTGATCGCGGGCGGTGCGCTCACCGTGCTGCTGCTTCCAGATGCACAGCTAATCAACGTCGCCATTCTGTCGCAGGTGCTGAACGGCATGTTGTTGCCGTTGGTAATCATCTTGATGTTGCTATTGATCAACCGTAGTGACCTGATGGGCGAACACAAGAATTCTCTGCTATGGAACGTAATTGCGTGGGGCACCAGCGTCATCGTGATCGGAATGACTGTTGTCTATGCGGTTTGGGGCTTGATGCCGGGGCACTGAGGGGACGCCGATAAAGCTGGAATCAATGGCACAGGCGTTGATCTCAGCCAGTTGGCAGTTGTCCGCCGGTTATTGCAGGTGAATCCGGATTCGGAACGGGAAGGTCGGTTGTCACGTTCGCCCGAGCGGTCTGTCTTCTCAGGAATGCAAGAAACACCAACGCTCCGAGCGGCAACGAAAGATCCATCATCCAAGGACCATACGCACTGCAAGACATATTCGCAGGAATTGGAGGGACTCCATAGCGAATTGAAAGTGGTGTGAATGACCAGTGTCCAGTGGTCCAGTCCACGGACGCATGGCCGACGTAGGCAAAGATGAGGAGCAACCATAGCCACTTCTGCTTCCCTATTTTTGCGCGAATGCACAGAACAACGACCCAGACGATAAATGCTGAGAGCAGGAGGGCGAGGAACAGAGCAACGTACTGTGAAATGCCCCTATCCGCGAGCGTGAATGCGTTGATGCTTTCTACTGACTCCGAACTTGGCTGGACGTCGATGCCTGTAACTGTGGGTGATCCGCCGACGTTCTGAATCACATTGTCGACGAATACCCAGCTTCCAGGAATTGACTCCGTGGACTCGCTATTGGTCTTGATGGTCGGAGCGAATTCGTATTCCAGGACAATGGTGGTGACTGTAGCGTCGCCGAGGTTGGAGCGCTTTGAATCGATGGTCTTCACGGACACGGGGTTGTAGTCCGGAAATGCCTTTGTGACGGCCACCAATTTATCGCGGAGTCCCGGATCCAGGATTTTTGGATCGAGGAGCCCGGTAAGCTTTTCATACCTGCCTTGCCGAATTGATTCATCGCATCGCCTGGCAAGGTTTTCCTCCAACTGTGGCGTGTTTTTTTGCTGGAGGGTAACCCGAGTGAGGCCCGACAGTTTCAAGAGATCGTCCCGGTCGCAACCCGTCAGAAGCAAGCACACCAGAACTGCTGCGCGAGGTCCGAACTTCCAGATGCTTCCGAGATGAAATGGACTTTTCATCGACGTGAAGAAGCTTCCTTACAGCAGCTTGCCGGCGGCTAGGTCGCGAATGAGTCCGCGGTCGGCGGCGAGGAACTCATAGTTTGTCAGTTCTTCGAGCTTAGTCCAGCGGACCTGGTGGAAGATGCGGTTGTCGATTTCGCCGGTGAACTCATGCACGGCGAAGAACTGAAGGTCAACCGCTCCGCCATGGCGGTAGTTGTGGCGAATGTGCGTGATCCGGGGTCCAATCACTGCTTTGATGCCTAACTCCTCATCCAGTTCGCGTGCGAGCGCTTGTTCGGGACTTTCACCCGGCTCGATCTTGCCTCCGGGGAACTCCCATTGCAGAGCCATGGGTTGGTCAGGGCGTCGCTGCCCGATTAGCACTTCACCGGCGCGCAGAATCAGCGCGGCCGCCACAAAGCGCAGGGCAGGACCTGAAGGCTTGACGCCGGAGCCTGGAAGCAACTCATCCACACGACTAGTGTAAATGCCCAACTGAAGTATTTGGCAGGAGTTAGCCCCCTGCGATTCAACTCGTCCCAAAATCGAGGAGTGCGAAGAAACGCTTCGCGCGTTGAGAAATTGAGCTTAGTTCCCCGTCACGTCGGACTGGGTTCCATCAACTGATTCCGGGAGGAAATAGCCCCAGGAGTTCTTTGCAGCAGCTTCGATTAATGCCGAGGAGGGGTTTACCGGAAAGGCGTTGCGCGCGATCTCGAGCATGGCGAGGTCGTGGATAGAGTTGCCGAAGACGGCATCTGGCGTAGGGATGCCCACGCGGCGAAGCGTCTCGGCCTTGCCTTCATCGGTGGGCACGTTAATTAGTTCGCTGGTGATGATGCCGTTTTCAACGCGAACGTCAGCGGCGAGGACGCGATCCACGGGGATTCGGAATCGGCGAATGCCTTCGGCGACAACCCAGCGGTTGGTGGAGCTGACGGCCCAGAGCTGGGCTCCGCGCTCGTGAAGCTTGGCGGTAAGAGCGATCATCTCTGGGAAGATGTGGTGCTCGACGTGCTCGGTGAAATACTGTCCGGCTGCCACGCGGAGTTCCTGCTCGCGCAGGCCGGCGTAGATCTGTACCATCTCGCCGCAGATGGCGACTTCACTTACCAGGCCTGCCCTGTAAGCGCGATGGCGGGTGTCGATCCAGTCGCTGGTGGAGCGGGAGACGAGCCCCTGCTCAAGCGACCAAACCATGAAGCCATAGCCGGCGTCGCCGCTCCATAGAGTGCCATCACAATCGAATACGGCAACTTTCGGGTTGCTCTCAAGGACCAGCCGCTCAAACTCTGGCGCGGTCCATCTGGGAATTTCAATGCGCGGAATTTCAATCTGCGTGGGGGTCAATGTTCCTCAATCCTGTCTCAAAAGATATACATTTCTATTTTCCTCTAAAGCGGGGACGAATTGCACGTAAAGGTTCGATTACGAATTGAGCAGGACAAGCCGGTTTACGAACTAAGTTGAACAAAGCAAGAATGGAATGGCTGAAATGCGTTAATGACTTTGAGTCCGTGATGAATGAGGTTCGGTAACCGGGGGTATGTGGCCGGGCGAGGAGAAGGGCGCGGATAATCAAGGGGTGGACAGCACGGCAAATCTGCCGCTTTTGAAGGAGTACCAGGCGTATCTGCGCGTGGAAAAGGGGCTGCGCCCGCTTACCTGCGAAGCCTACCTGGGTGATCTAAAGACTTTTGCGGAGTTTCTGGATGGTAAGAATGGGTTGCTGATGGGCGCGGCGCAGGGGGATGTGGCGGGGTTCCTGGAGCACCTGCGGACGCATGGGATCGATTCGCGATCGGCAGCGCGGAAGCTGAGCTGCCTGCGGGGTTTCTACAAGTGGCTGCTGCTGGACAAGCGCATGCACCACGACCCGACGGTGAATATTGAGTCGCCGAAGGCGTGGAAGGTGCTGCCGAAGGCGCTGGCGGAGCCGGAGGTGGCGGAGATGCTGGACCGGGCGGGGATGGCTGCAACGCATCCTCAGGCACGGGCTACGGATCTGCGAGATCGGGCGATATTGGAGTTGCTTTACGCGGGGGGGCTACGGGTTTCAGAGGTGACGGCGCTGACGATTGGCGATCTGGGCCTGGATTTGGGGCGAGTGCAGGTGAGGGGCAAGGGCGACAAGGAGCGGATTGTTCCGCTGGGTGAGGTGGCGGTTGAGGCGCTGGAGACTTATCTGCGCGAGGGGCGGCCTCATTTGGCGCGGATCAGCACGGCGCAGAAGAAGAGTGCTGTGGCTGGAAAAGACAAAGCGGGGCGCGGGGATGGAACGCGGCTGTTTCTTTCGCTGCGGGGGATGCCGCTGACGCGGCAGTGGATCTGGCACCTGGTGAAGACATCGAACGGCGACGCGAGCCCGCACCGGCTGCGGCATAGCTGCGCGACACACATGGTGGAGCATGGGGCGGATCTGAGGAGCGTGCAACTGCTGCTGGGGCACGCGGATATATCGACGACGCAGGTGTATACGCACCTGGCGCTGGGACGGTTGAAGGAAGTGCACCGGATGCATCATCCGCGGGCGACGCGGAGGACGGCGGTGATGGATGAGGCCGAGCCTGACGCGGGCGAGGTGAGGGACGAGATTGAGGACGCGCCGGTCGAGGACTCGCAGGTAAGGGAGGCGTCGTGACGCCGGACGGCGCGGTGGCGGAGGCGACGGTGGCCGCTGAGGCGATTGAGTCGACGGTGGTTGAGGGGTCTGCGCTCGCGGGCTTGGTTGAAGAGTATTTGCGCGTGCTGGCGAATGAGCGCGGGTCTTCGGTGCATACGCTGCGGGCGTACCAGCGTGAGTTGGAAGGGTTTGCGGCGTGGGCGGCGGAGAAGTTCGGGCCGGAGCGGCGCGCAGACAAGATCGAGCACACGGACATACGCGCGTATCTCGGCGTTCTGTATGAGCGGGGATTGTCGAAGGCTTCGGCGGCGCGGGCGCTGGCGGCGATACGGAGCTGGTTCAAGTGGCTGGCTCGGGCGGGGCATGTGGGGCAGAACGTGGCCTCGCTGGTGGCGACTCCGCGGCTGCCAAAGCATTTGCCAAGGGTGCCATCGATTGAGCAGATGGAGCGGGTGGTGGATCAAGTGGGCGAGGACGCGGCAAGCTGGCCGGCGCGGGATGGGGCGATTCTGGAATTGCTGTATGGCTGCGGGATTCGGAACGCAGAGCTGACAGGGCTGAATCTTGAAGACATTCATTGGGCGAATGAAGCGATTCTGGTGAAGGGCAAAGGGCAAAAGCAGCGGTATGTGCCGCTGGGCGATGCTGCGGCAGCGGCGCTGCGCGCGTATATTGCTGAGCGGGGGGCGAAGTTGGCGGCGGAAGGCACGGCGACATCTGCTGCGAAGCATGGGACGAAAGCGCTGTTTGTGAACCTGCAACTGCGCGGGCTGGACAAGCCGGGCGGCGAAGCGCGGCTGACGACGCGGAGCGTGGGGCGAATCGTAAAGCGGGTTGCGATGATGCGCGGGTTGTCGGCGGACGTTCATCCGCATACGCTGCGGCATGCGTTCGGGACGCATTTGCTGGAGGAAGGCGCGGACCTGAGGGCGATCCAGGAACTGCTTGGGCATGAGCGACTTTCGACGACGCAGCGGTATACGCAGTTGACGACGGCGCAGTTGACACAGGTGTATGACCGGTCTCATCCGCGGGCGAGACAGGGTTCAGGGTCCAGCGTCCAGGGTTCAGGGAACAGAGGAGCGGTGAAACAGTGAACCGGTGAAGCGGTGAGTGAATGAAGCTATGCCGATTTGCGGCGAAAAACGGCCACTATTTGGCTGAAATTTGCTTATTTTGGCTGAAAAATGCCGAAAAATGCCGAAATTTGATTTGTTAAATCGTTGAGTTTAGGTTGGTTGCTGGAATTTCCGGTACAAATCCGGCATTTTCTGCTCAATTTTTTGAAACAGGGCTCAGTGTTCAGGGTTCAGGGTTCAGGGTTCAGGGTCCAGGGTTCAGGGTCCAGGGTTCAGCGTCCAGGGTTCAGGGTTCAGGGTCCAGGGTCCAGGGCCGGGGCGGAATGGGGTTTTGGCATTCACGGTTTGATTGTGCGCCGGGGGGACCTAATTATGTGCAAAAGGGAGGGAAGATTTTTGGAGAACAGTTCTCAGTTCTCAGTTCTCAGATGTCAGATGTCAGATGTCAGTTCTCAGTTCACAGTGCACGGTTCACAGTTCTCAGTTCGCAGTTGTCAGTTCTCGGTCTTCAGTGGCTTGCGCCTGCGGGGATAGCTAAGCGATGGGGGGTTAAAGGGCTTACGTGGGGTCAGGTGTTGAGTGGGGAGGAAAAAACCGAGAAAATATGCTGCAGGAGCAATTGATGTAAGCGGTTTGGGTTCAGGTGTTTACGTGAGTTTTCGGCGCGAGAACGCGGGAGCGGTACGCGAAAAAGCGGGAAAATGACGTGAAACGCGGTTGCGGAACGTGAAAATGCGGGAAAATGACGTGAAATTTGGGTCGATATTATTGAGTTTCGAGTTTTTCTATAACAAGAGTTGTTATGTTTGGAGACCGCCGCGGGCCGGAGACCGTGGCCGGGGCGGGGCGCTGGTGGCGGGCTGGGGTTGCGGGGGTGGGGGACTCGAAAAGGGGTTTGAGGGGGCAAATCGGACGGTGGCGGGATGCAGTGTGATTCGAGGTACGGTGGGTTGGCGCGATGGTCTGTTTTTGCTGGGCTGAAACCGAGGCCATTTCCGGAGCTCTTGCCCGGCGCGAAACCGACATTCGAACCCGTTCGGGCCCATGCCGCGACAGGACGCCTTGAAGCCAACCGGCCTTTACTGGCTCGCAAGAACCGAGCGACTCTCCGTCAGGTCAGGGTGCGACAATGTCGAACGGCCAACACTCGCCGCCGGAAAGAGCGTCGTGAACTTCTCCGACGCCAACGATAGGTAGTGAGGGGGTCATTTATTTTTGGTCGTGCCGATACTGTCGGAGCCAGGGGTCACGCGCGCCCTAGCTTTCATTGACTACCTGAATGAAAGGAAACACCCGGTCTCGTACTATTGTGTTTTCTGTGCGCTACATGTCACGTAAGAATCGTTTGCGGAGTGTTTACCCGCAACGATTTGTCCCTTTGGAATTACTGAGTCCATTGGTAGGTTATCGTATGGATTGTTGCGTTCCGATTCGACATGATTCATGGACGTTTTACAGGAAAAATCATACCTATCTACTTGATCGTAGTCAGGGCGGCTCGGCCCCGAAATGTGCATGGCTTGGTTCAATCTGCCGGTAACGGTCCAGTGTCCCCAACACTTCTCACAGGTTGCGTTGAGGTTTTCAAAGGTACGAACAGCTTTGTAGGCGTTCGAACCTTCGAGAAACATCGAAACGTTGGTAGCGTTGGGTACAGTGTTGTCCAGGTGGCCCTGTACGCAAGCAGGGTCTGCACAAAGAATGGGCTTGGTGAGCGAGGAAACTTCTGCGTGTTCATTCATGAACCGCTCTGCCATGACCGTCGATTTAGCCTTCAAGCAACTTGTGAACGATGAATCTGGAACCAGCTCCGGACCGTATCGAGTCATTTTACCGGTGTACCTCAAGGCAGCATAGTGTTCGCAAAACCGTGGGTCAGTTACTTGCGCCTCTTGTAAAGCCCTAACATCCGCGCCCGCTGCGATGATTTCCGCGCGGACCCCGGTAAAGTGTGACTCTTTCAGGTTCTTCGGTGATACTCCCAGTGCACCAGCGACAGTGATGCTTTCATTTCTTTCGATCAGAAAGTCTAAGGTCGTTTCCTGACCGGGCGGGAACGGAACCTCCATCGTCTCACCCTGATCCTGGTATTGATGAACCGTCAAGCGAACCACGAACGGGAAGTTCCTGCAAGCTGTGCTATCTACCCCAGCCCACCAACGTACATATTGGCTGGTCTTGAAGGGGTGATGAAGCGGATCCGTAATCTCCGCGTTCATGATTCCTCCGGCGGTTTTGTCAGACGTGACGTTGGTAATCCTTGCGCACGATTTGGCCCCGACACCTGCCATGGATCGCGCCCTGTCCTGTTCGGTGGGAGGGCTGTTCTGCACCGCGACTAGTGAAGGGGCCCGGTAAGCGCTGGCACGCCTCTCAAGCGATCCAGACCCGAATGGGTTGCCACCAAACGGAGGAGTGGGATCGCCTGTGGCCTGATCGACTCCGAAGAATTCGCCGAGCGTGGGTGGCTGTTGGGGTGTGATTGAGGGTGCCTGGCAAGCTAGCTGCCCCGGTGACATTGAGGCTGCGGTCGAGAGAATCATTGCAGCAATCCAGGAAGCTGAGGTCAGATTGCGATCCATTTTAGGCTCCATAGGCGCGATCAAGGGGACAACAGCTCTTTCTGAAAGGCATCACGGCTGGCCTCCGGTGGGGAGGGTGCTGGGGCCAGTCTGGTTCACCCCTGGGCTAAAGAAAATTTGGGCGTCTGGATCGATTGCGAGGAAGGCCGGGTCAATGTCTATTGAGGAGATGTTTGCGAGCGCCCATGTGAGTTGGGGAACAATGCAAAGAGCCAGGGTGCCACATTCATCGGGCCCGCCTGCCTGGGTAGTAACCGACGTATAAACCGTGATGGGAGTGTTTGTGGGGATAGAGAAGATCTGATTTGCCCAAGAATCAGGATATAAGCAAATAAGCCCAGTGCCACAGTAACCTGAATAAATATAGTTTTGGCAAATATTGCTATAGGGGGTGCAGTTGAAACCGACCCACGCTCCGCTGTAACCAGAAACAGCGGTCGCGGTAGATGCATTCACGGCCACGGTGGCGGTGCTGGCAGTTTGAGACGATATGAGGAATTCGTATGCCTCTCCTCCCCCGGCATTTAAATAGCTTGAATTCGCGGATGAGGTGCCAGCCGATGTGTAGGCGTAGGAGAAAGGTCCGGACGAACCTATGATCGAAGTCGTAGCGGTGGAAAGATTGTCTTCGGAATCTGAGACGGAATAAGTTCCAGGCGGGTTCGAGGCGCCATCGATGGCTCCGGAGGTCGTTGTCACGCAGGCACTGGAAGGGTTGGACGGGCTTGCGTTAAGGAAAAAGCAAACGAGTGCGCTGGTTGATCCGACGGGCGGGGTTAGAGTCACGCCGGGTGAAACGGTGAAGGTTACTGTTTGAGAGACGCTGCCCAAAGTTGCCGTGATGGACAACGAGCCCGCTGCGATGCCGGACACGAGGCCGGTATCGGAAACTGTGGCATTCGAGGTTGCGCCTGAGGACCAGGTTACGGAGTCCGTAATGTTCTGGGTTGTGCCATCGGAGTAGGTACCAGTAGCGGTGAGTTGCGATGTTCCGCCAGCGGGCGCGGTTGGATTTTCGGGTGTGATCGCGATGGATTGGAGCGTTGCCGGGGTAACTGCAAGCGTGGTGCTTCCAGAGATGGCCCCCAAGGTGGCCGAAATGCTCGTGGAGCCCTGTGTGACTCCGGTCGCGACGCCGCTGGCAGCGATCGATGCAAAGGACGTTGTCCCGGATTCCCAGTTGACCGAGGAGGTAATGTTGCGGGTCGAGCCGTCGGAGTAAGTGCCGGTTGCTGTGAACGCAATTGTGAGGCCGATGGGGATAGAGGGATCGGCGGGTGTAACTGCGATGGAGACCAGCGTCGCTGGGGTTACTGTAAGTGTGGTGTTTCCCGAGATGGCTCCGACGGTAGCTGTGATCAGCGACATGCCCGGGGCGACAGTGGTGGCGAGGCCAGAGGGAGCAATGGTGGCAAACGAGCTCTGGGATGAGGACCACACGGACGTGGAGGTGATGTTTTGAACCGTGCCATCCGAGTAGGAACCAGTGGCCGTGAATTGAGTCGTCAGTCCTGCTGGAACGGAGGGAGTGAAGGGAGTGACGGCGATGGACTGAAGAATTGCGGGGGTCACGGTTAGTGTTGCGCTTCCGGCGATGGTTCCCGAGGTTGCCGTAATTGTGGTTGATCCGACGGCAAGGGTGGTTGCCAGGCCTGCGGCATTTATGGTCGCAATCGGAGCGGATTTCGAAGTCCAGGTTACCGAGGCGGAGATGTTTTTCGAAGTGCCGTCGGAAAAGGTGCCAGTGGCGGTGAATTGGCTGGTCAAACCGACGGGAACGGATACGGTAGCCGGGGTGACAGCGATGGAGAGGAGAGTTACGACCGGCGCGGCGATGGTTGCCTTTACTGTCGCGGTCCCGGTGAGGCCGCCTGTGTCGGTGACGGTGAGCGAGACGGTATAAATCCCGGCCGCAGTATAGGTGTGGCTTGGGGCAACTCCAGTTCCCGTCGCGGTTTTATCGCCGAAGTCCCACGCGTAGGTGAGGGTCTGGCCTTGCGGATCGGTTGACGCTGCTCCTGTGAGGCTGACTGGCACGCCAGCGGTTCCGGAGTAGGGTCCGCCGGCATTTGCCACTGGGGGCTGCGGAGCCGCGGTTATGGTGGCCTTTACGGTCGCGGTCCCGGTGAGGCCGCTGGTGTCGGTGACGGTGAGCGAGACGGTGTATGTCCCGGCCGCGGTGTAGGTGTGGCTTGGGGCGACTCCAGTTCCCGTCGTCGTTTTATCGCCGAAGTCCCAGGCATAGGTGAGGGCCTGACCTTGCGGATCGGTTGACGCTGCTCCTGTCAGGCTGACTGGCACGCCAGCGGTTCCGGAATATGGTCCGCCGGCATTTGCCACTGGAGGCTGGTTTGCGGGCGGAGGGTTCGTGGAGTTGGTGGGTCCACCACCGCATCCGGCAAGGGTGGCAAGTGCACAGGCGGCTAACGCAAGGGCGACGCGCATGAGATCTCCGCAGACGGCCTTAGAGCAAATAGCTCTGCATCTCATGCCTTCTGATATTCAATTGTCGATTTCGTGATTCGGTTTCGAGGCTATACCCCGGTTGCACGAGGCGCAATCTAATTCGTGTTTGTTTCTGGACGTAAAGTTTCGGTCTCTAAGGCAAAGGGTCGGGAGCAGGGAACGGCGTTCGTTTGCCTTTGGTGGGGTGGGAAACGGCCTGGCCTGAAGGCCACGCTCTCCTGGGGCGCAGCAATTCGGGGGGTTGAAGAGGTTGCGGAAAAACTCGGGATATGGGCCGAGACGGACGAAAGCAAACCTTGGTGGCTAAAGCCACCAATCATTCTGCGGGCTTTATTGCCGGGGATGAATCCCCGGCCCTCGGCCCGTACGAGTTTTTCCGCGGCCTGTAAAGCCAACTCATTTTGCGGCGTTTACGGCACCCGTTCGGCTGCGCTCAGGGCAGGCTCTGAAGTCTTGCCCTGACACAAAACATGAACGACCATCTGCATGAGACACACCACCAGCTTCTCGGTAACGTGTTTTAGCGGAAGGGTTCAGCAAACGCTTGTCAATCGTCTTCGGGGGTTAGGTACCCTGGTGGGAGGCCTGCTAAACCAGCGCGTTGCGGGCGATGACTTCGCGATACCACTCGGCGGTCAGCTTCGGTGTGCGCTTCAGGGTCTTGTAGTCCACGTAGTGGATTCCCAGGCGCACGCTGTAGCCGCTCGTCCATTCAAAGTTGTCCAAGAGGCTCCAAAGAAAATATCCCTTCACCGGATAGCCTTCTGCCACGGCACGCTGCAAATTCGTGAGGTAATTGCGCAGATACATCAGCCTGTCTGTGTCTTCGATGGTCCCGGCCACCGTCACCGCATCGTGTGATGGACAGCCGTTCTCCGTTATCAGGATCGCCTTGGGCTGCCAAAGTTCACTCACGTTTCGCGGGCCCCAGTAGAGCGCCTCCGGCGCAATTCCCAGCCAGTTAAGAACCATGTGCGGGTAGGAGGCCGGCCGGCCTAGTTCGCGGTAGCCCTGCGCGGAGTCGATGGCACAAACGTAAGTGCCCGAGTAAATGTTGAGGCCCACGAAGTCCAGCTTGCTGCCGATAGCCTCCATGTCGCCGGGCTCAACCCTGGGCGCGTTCGTGCCTTCGCGTTCCAGGTAGCTCTGGGGATATTTGCCTTCCAGAATCGGCGTCAGGAAGTAGGAACTGGCATCACGCGTGGCGCGCTGAGCAGCCTTGATGTGTTCCGCTGTCTCAATTATGGGTATAAACGTGGGAGGGTCCTGCGCCAGCCCCACTTTGGTCCCGGGCGCGGCGCTCGATCGAATTGCCTGGACCGCCAAACCGTGCGCCAGGATCACGTTGTGCCGCACCTGATTCGCCTGCCCTGGGGGCAGGTGGAGCCCCGGCGCGAACGTACCATACCGGTAGCCCGCGTCCGACATGTTGCCGAACTCGTTGGTGGTCATGAAGTGTTTGACCCGGTCTGAGAGCCGACGGGACACATAGGAGGCGTAATCGGCAAACGCCTTTACCGTATCGCGCGACTGCCAGCCGCCCGGCAGTGCCTCGGGCAGATCCCAATGGAAGAGCGTGAAGTAGGGCGAAATTCCGTTGGCCAGCAACTCATCCACGACCCGGTCGTAGTGATCCATGCCCTTGGGGTTGGGCTGGCCGGTGCCGGCGGGGAAGATGCGCGACCAAGAGATGGACATCCGATATCCATTTGCGCCTAAGTTATGCAGCAGTCTGACATCTTCCTTGTAGAGGTCGTAGGAGTCGTCGGCAATGTCGCCGGTATCTCCATTCGCGATCTTGCCCGGTTGGTGCGAGAAGGTATCCCAGATGGAAGGTCCACGGCCGTCCTTGGTTACGGCTCCCTCGGTCTGATATGCGGCCGTCGCGCACCCCCACACAAAGTCCCTCGGAAAGGATCGTGACGCCGTGCGCACCTCTGGCTGAGCAACTTCCGGGACAGACAGGCTGCCCATTGCGGCTGCAGCAACGGCGGCAGTTGACACTCCAAACCGGCGGCGCGAAATGCGGTTCATATTCCATCCCTTCTGCATAGCATCGTATCTCTTGAACCTGGCTGTTGCCGACGGCAGACCGAAGTTCGGTCGCTGATTCCTTGGCTCGCGCGGATAAAGATGGCGCACGAAAACCTGTACTGATCGGACCTTGAAAAGCCGCCGATGGAGGGTCACATATGACCCGGCTACGGCGGCGGCGTTTTTACGAGGTAAGTGGGCGGATGAGGTTCGTAGTCTCGCACCTTAGCCGCAAAGACAAAGACGCGGCGAGGGTGGGGCCCCGGCGAGTCTCGGTATCCCACCCTAGCCGCAGAGACAAAAACGCGGCTAGGATGGGGCACCCGGCTAGGATGGGGCACCCGGGGTTTCTGGTCTACCACCCATTCGCGGTGAGGCTGCGAATGGATGGGGGACGGAGTGTGTCCTGCGGATTGGCGTTGGAGCGGGCGGGAATCACAGACACAATGGCTGGAGGTGTGGCAGTTTGGAAGAGACTTGGCAACCGGGGCTGTTCCAGCGGCCTTGTGCTTGGTAGAGTTTTCACGAGAGGAATAAAGCGATGAACCACGGCACTGCCGAGTTGAGTAGCAAGATTCATTCAACGGTATCGTGCGTCCGATGGACGGTTTTGGTGGTTGTGGTGCTGCTTTCAGTGGCATCAGCAGTCTCGGCGGGGCAACAGTCGAGCGAGGTGCAACAAAGCAGGGTGAAGAAGATCGCGTTCGAATCTGGATGGACCTCCTCTGCCAATGTCGACGCTTCTCATTCAGACGTTGAGGGCGTTGGAGTAGCCGGGTCGGGGCCAATTCGAGCGAGTATTTATGTGCGCGACCCGATCGATTCAAAGCCGCGGTATGTAGCCGAAGGCCAATATCCGTCATGGTCGCGGGACGGAATGCGGAGCCCTTTACGGTCAAATCCACATTGTGAACGCAAACGGAAAAGGCGACCACAGGCTGACCCACCTGTCGACCGGGGCGTGCTTTCCGGAGTGGTCGCCTGATGGAAGAGAGATTGCGATTGCGATCATGAATGGGGTCACAAGCAAACTGGCGATCGTGGACGAGAGCGGGAAAGTGCTCCGCGAACTGGGCGATGGAAACAGGCCCCACTGGTCTCCGGACGGCAAGCAGATTGTGTATGTTCTCCCTTTACCGCGCATGCGCGTGGGCAGTTCGATCTGGACCATGAACGCGGACGGCTCCGGGGTGAAAGAGTTACTGGAGGATAAGTCGGACGTGGTTCAGGCGGACTGGCTTCCGAATGGATCGGGCATCCTATTCACTTCGGCGCGGGATGGGTCGGCCGCAGTGTACACGATGGACCTTGAAGGCAAGAACGTACGCAAGCTTGGCGGAGACCCGATGATGCGCTGGTACCACCCGGCGATGTCGCCGGATGGCAAGAGTTTGATCGTGGATGCGGTGATGCTGGCGCAGGACCCGACGAGGAGGTTGCAAGTGGTGGAGATCGACGCGGAGACGCACAGGGCGAAGATACTCGCGCTGGGGAATCACTTTGGTGTTTTCTGGGGTCAGGCGGAGGAGCCGAAGGCGCAGAAGGACGCGGGTTCGGGGCATTGATTTGGATTGGGCGGTTGGGAGGGCAGGGACGAAAAGGGCGGCCGAAAACAACCGCAGGTCCTTCGACGACCTAGAAGGTGAGGCGGGATTTGGGGAACCAGGTGAGCTGGATGGTGGTGTTGGTCACAGTGTTGAGAGGGGCGGGGTAGGTGGGGACGCCGGTGTTGTAGATGGGGGCGGTCCAGTGTTGGAGGTGGAACTGGCCGTTGAGTTCGAACTCGGGGCCGAGGCGCTTGACGACCTGGAAGCCGAGATCGTTGAGGGTGGTGCCGCCGGCGACGAAGTCCTTGGCGACTTTCTGATTGCGATAGTTGACCTGAAAGTATTCGTTGCCACTGAAGTGGAGGGTTAGCCAGGCCTGGCCGCCTTTACCTTCGCGGCCGATCCAGTCGCCGAAGAGCTGGCCGGCGTTGGTGTAGCCCTGCTTCTGGATGGCTTCGAAGTACATGAAGTGGCCGCCGTTGGATGTTCGGACGACGGGGTCGGTGTTGACGCCTTCAACGCGGAGGTCGAGGCGAGGCAGGCCGGGGAAGTGGGAGAGATAGATGCCGGGGCGGACGGAAGCGCGTCGGGGCGCGTCGATGGGGGAGACGTCGTCGTGGACTTCCGAATCAGAGTAGAGGGTGAGCCAGCGGCGGAGATAGGGCAGACGCCAGGAGAAGTCGAATGCACCGAAGCGGGCTCCGGGGTCGGTGTTGCAGCACTTGACGTTGGCTTGAGGCGCGGAGAAAGAAAAGAAGCTGCGCAGGAAAGACTTGATGTTGATGGGCTCGTGGCCCTTGCCACCCCAGATGACGGTGCGCTCGAAGCCGAACTCGAGGTTGGGGGTGGGGCGGAAGCTGATCTTTTCGACGTGGACCCATGGATCGCCGGGGTTGAGAACGTTTTGCTGGCTGGTGGGGTTGGGCTGGCCAGGGCCTGGGTAGGAGGGGTTGGGAATGTAGGTGTGGCCGTGCAGTCCACCGACGATGAAGTCGTAGCGGAATGGTCCGGTGAGGCGTGAGAGGAGCGGCACCCAGAGGGGCTCGGCGCGGTTGATGCGGAAGGAGTAGAAGTTTTCAGCATTGTTGGAGTAGGCCATGCCGCCGCCGAGGCCTGGGCCGAGCCAACTGTCCTGCTTGCCGAAGGAGATCTCGTGATTGAGGACGCGGGCGGAGGCGTAGGCCTCAAGGAATCGGCCGCGGAAGACGGAGGCGATTGGGCCGAGGGGGATGGTGGCCTGGTTGTAAGGCGTGCCGGTGGCGGGATTGATGAAGGGCAGGCCGTCCTGAGCGGAGAGGGCGGCGGCGAGGCCGGGGGAGTAGCCGGCGTAAGAGCCGGTGGCCTGGGATTCTCCGCGGATATAGATCTGGAAGCGGCCGGCGGCGGCGTAGCCGGAAGCGCCGGTGAAGCTGTTGAAGCCGCCGGCGATGGGGCGGCCGTAGTCGTTGATGACGGAGGAGCCGAGGTGGTAGCTGTCGCGGAGGGGCGTGCCGGAGATGGCGCGGGCGACGGTGTAGATGGACTCGACGCGGCCCTTGCCCTGATGAATGCCGCATGGGCCCTGGGTGTCGGCGTTCAGCTCGTGCAGGAGTGCTTCGTAGATCTCCTCGGCCTGGTCGAGAGCGGGGCTGGAGTCGGCATCTTCGATGCGCGCGCCGGCGGTTTCGAGCATGTTTTCGACGCTTGAGCGAGTCCAGGGGCGCATGCCGAGGTAGACGTTGTCGACGAAGCCGAGGGAGTAGAGGCGGAGGACCGCCGGGTAGACCCAGCTATCGACGGGGA
>Ga0302274_10002667_pt1 | contig 16206 bp, 18 predicted proteins | sample III_Bog_N2_1_FD_198755 | JGI IMG/M metagenome (GOLD analysis project Ga0302274, IMG submission 198755) | Peat permafrost microbial communities from Stordalen Mire near Abisko, Sweden - III_Bog_N2_1 | ecosystem: Environmental > Terrestrial > Soil > Wetlands > Peat | place: Sweden: Abisko...
CACCCCCAAGCCGACCACCACCGCCTCCCAACTCAGTGCCCAGCGCATCTCCGGCACCAGCGGCCACGTCGCCCAGATCAGCCAGAAACCTACCAAGGTCTTGGCGAGGTAAAACCAGTAGGCTGATTCCGCGCCAAATTGTCCCTGTCCCGCCGTAAGCAGAAGGAAAATGATGAACGGTGCGACCCGGGGCGTCAGCGGTGTCCGGGAAAGAATTTTGCGTAATGACATGGATTTCAGTTTTCCATGTTCAACTGGATCTCCTTTTTGTCCGGCCCGACCAGGGTCACGCTGTCTTTGGTGATGATTTTGACCCGATACTGGCGAACCTGGTCACCCGCATAGACGGTTTTGCCATCCAAAATGGCCGACGGGTCCGTGGACGAATAAAAAATGCCCTGCAGTTTTGGGAGCGAGGGCAGACTATTCGTCGGAAGAGCTACCGGTGGCGCCGGAACCCCCAGTGCCGGAGTGGCTGGTAGCTGGGCAGTTGTCGCGGCCAGCGCCGGATGGGCATCGACGACCACCTGAGGCAGGGAGGGGGAGGTCGCCGGGTGGATAACGGTCGCCGCTGGCGGCGGATGCGACGGTGGGGAATCATGGGAATCATGAACATTACCAAGGTCCGCACGTTGATTTGTCCTGTCCCAGTAGACTAAACAAACAGCGACGGCAACCAGGATAATCACCAGCATGGCCACCATCGACGGCAAAAGCCACCTCGGCCTGCCTATCCTTGCTATGACCGGCTGTAACGGTTTGACCGCGCTGGTCGGGTTGCTCGGGATCGCTTTCTGCGCCTTCTTCAACGCATCGTTTATCAAGCTCATGCGTGAATGTCTCCTTCCAGTTCACGAATGGCCCTTCCCACCATCCAGTAATTGATCCGATTGCTCTGGGCCACGAAACCAGCCAGCAGCGCTTTGTCGCACACGGCGTTGACCAGTCGCGGAATGCCCTTGCTATAGCGAAACACCCGCCAGATCGCCGGTCCGGTGAACGCGGGCACTCCTTGTGATCCCGCGAGCACCAGCCGATGTTGAATATACTGTCCAACTTCAATGCGGGTTAGCGGCCGCAAATGATACCGTACGGTGATTCGCTGGCGCAACTGACGGAGCTGATGGCTGTTCAGTCGGTCGCGGAGCTCGGGTTGGCCCATAAGGACGATCTGCACCAATTTGCGGTCGTCCGTCTCGAAGTTGGATATCAAGCGCACTTGCTCCAGCAGGTCTTCGGTCAGATTCTGCGCCTCGTCTATGATCAAAACCGTTTCTTTACCCGCCAAGGTCTGGTGCAACAGGTAGTCGCTGATCGCTGCCAGTGTTTCCATGCGGTCCAGCCCCCTGACATTCAAGCCATACTCCATGGCGATGGCCCTTATCAATTCATCCGCATTCAGCACCGGATTGAGGATTAACGCGGTGGAATAATGGCCGTCAAGCTGTTCCAGCAAGGCCCGGCAAAGCGTGGTTTTGCCTGAGCCGACTTCCCCGGTGAGCTGGACAAAACCTTTGCGCTCGCGGATGCCGTACAGAAGATGGTTAAAGGCTTCACGATGCTTGGCGCTGTGGAAAAGAAAGCGCGGGTTCGGCGTAATGTCGAACGGTGCCATTTGCAAACCATAGAACTCGAGATACACGCAGGCTTTTTACCATAACCTGCGATTAAGGAAAGAGTAGAAAGCTGCCCGCGCCATTTTCCCATTCAGCCTGCGATTGCACGCGGGGTCCCATTCGTTTAATTTCAACGCATGTCGTTTTTTGGCAAATGGAATACCTCCGTGCTTTTCGCGCTCTTCCTGGCAGCGGCCGGCGGATGTTCGCCGACTGACTCCAGACCCATGGATGAGGAGAAGGAGCCGCATTATGTCCTCGGCAAAAGCGAGGTTAACGCTTTGAACTACCCTGGAGCCATCGAGGCTTTTGAAGAGGCATTGGAAGCCAATCCCCACTCCGCCCAGGCCCATTTTCAACTGGCCATGCTGTTTGAAAACCAGGAATCCGACCCCGCGGCCGCCATCTACCACTATCAACAATATTTGAAATACGATTCCACCGCCGGAAACGCCGAACTCATTACCCAGCATATCGCCAAATGCAAACAGCAGTTGGCGGAAAATGTGCTGGAATTACCCAGCGCCCCAGCGGTCCAGCTGCAGCTCGAAAAGCTTACCGAGGAAAACCGGCACCTGCACGACCAGTTGGCGCAGTGGCAGGCCTACTTCGCCTCCCAGCAGTCCGCCGCCAGAACCAATCCACCCACCGTTCAACATGATTATTCCGCGCCATCGCAGCCCACCAGCCCCACCCCGGATGATATAACTGCTCAATCCTACCCGGGAGCCGCCGCAAGCACCCCCGGGCTTGGCGCCAGCACCGGTGTAGGCACCGGGCCCGGCTCCGCCAATCCCGCCCTGCATAGTCCACCCCATCCGCTCGCGCCTCCGCCGTCCAAAGCCAGGCGCACCCACATGGTTACTTCCGGTGAAACTTTGGCCGGTATCGCTCGGAAGCAAGGAATCAACCTTGCGGCCTTGGAAAGCGCCAATCCCGCCGTCAATCCAAAAAAACTTCGCGCCGGCCAGATTCTCATTATTCCCGAACCGTGATCTACGCGCGTCTTACATTCCTGGGCATAGCCGCATTTTGGGTGACGATGAATGTCCTCCTCTGGCAGTCGGAGTTTGGGGTGCGCGGTGGCGACACTGCGGTGCCGCCCCAATTGATTTGGCGCAAGGTTTTGACCGCCCCTGACGCCTCTTCCCTCAGCGTTTATCAGAAGGGGGAGCGAATGGGCTACTGCGAAATTTCGACCGGCGTCGGCCAGCAGATGGCTACGTTTGACGAAGGCAAACCACCGCCGGAGGGATTCGCGGCACAAGGTCGCTACCAGCTGCACATTGCAGGCAACATCTCGCTGGGCGATTTTACCAACCGGCTTAAATTTGACGGACGTATGCGCTTCGGCCACCAGCGCCAGTGGGAGGAGTTAAATCTGAAAATCAGTTCGCGCACGACGGTGATTGAAATCCATTCTCTGGCCACCAACCAGATCGCCCATGTTAAACTCAGCAGCGAAGGCGTGACCCTGCTGGAGCGCAATATTGCGTTTGACCAGCTCCAAAGCCCGGAAATCATTCTCGGGCTGCTGGGCGGAAATCCCGCCAGCGGCTTTCTGGGCCCGCTGGACCTGGCGGAGGTCCTCCCCGGCGCCGCCGCCGGAAAAATTGAGTGGGACGCGCGCCGAACACGCGTCAAAATCGGCGCCGAAGCCGTGCCCATTTACCGGGTGGAAACCAGTTTTCTCGGCCATGCAATTATTGCCGATATTAGCACGCTGGGCGAAATCTTGAGCATCCAGCTGCCGGATGACATTAATGCCCACATTGATGAGTGGACCAAACCATGATTGAACTCGAACATTTGGTCAAAAAATTCGGCGACCTTGTGGCGGTCGATGACCTCTCGCTCACCATCGGCCGCGGCGAATTTTTCGCCATGCTCGGTCCCAATGCCGCCGGCAAGACCACTACGATCAAGCTGCTCTCCGGCCTCATCAAGCCGACCTCTGGTCACGCGCGCATTTGTGGCTTCGACGTGCAGGGACAGCCAATCGAGGCCCGACAGCGACTGGCTTATGTCCCGGATTTTCCCTTTCTCTACGACAAATTGACCGCCTGGGAATTCTTCCGCTTCATCGGCGAAATGTTTCGCCTGGACTCCGCGCGCATCAAAAAAAATGCCGGCGAACTGGTCGCCCGCTTTCACTTGGAAGAATTCGCGGATCGCACGCTGGAAGGTCTTTCCCATGGCACGCGCCAGCGTATCGCCATTGTCTCCGCCCTGCTCCACGAACCCGAAGTGTTTGTCATTGATGAACCCATGGTGGGGCTGGACCCCCAGCATGCCCGCGTGGTGAAGGATGTTTTGAAGGAACGCTCCATGGCCGGCACCACCGTGCTGGTTTCCACCCATCAATTAAGCATTGCGGAGGAAATGGCCGACCGCATCGGCATTATTCTGAATGGCAAACTGATCGCCGTAGGCACCCGGGAGGAATTGCGGCAACGTAGCGGCGCCGCCGGCGCGCTCGAAGAGATATTCCTTTCCCTGACCGCCGAAACCGGCTGGCCGGCGTCGGGGTGCAGTCCCAACAACCGGTGATGGATTGATTCGATTCCCCGGCCGCCATGGCTTATCGTATCGCCCGCGTGACACCGCCCGAAATATTTGCCAGCCTGCTTCGTAGCCCTGCGCCTGCGCTCGCGCTCGCGCCCATGCAGGATGTCACCACTCTGGCATTTATGCGGGTGATGGCCACTTATGGCGGCCCGGAAATCTATTGGACCGAATACTTCCGCGTCCACGGAGATTCGCGTCCGGAAAAATGGATTCTCGATTCCATCACCCAAAATCCCACCGGCCGACCCACCGTGGCACAGTTGATTGGCAATGATATTCCCGCCCTGGTGCGCACGGCGAAGCTCCTGCAAGAATACCCCGTAGCCGCGATTGACTTGAATCTTGGCTGCCCGGCGCCCGTCGTCTATCGCAAATGCGCTGGCGGCGGATTGTTGCGCGACTTGCAAAAAATTGACGCCATCCTGGCGGCCCTGCGCACGGCCGTGACCATTCCCTTTACTGTCAAGACAAGGATTGGTTTCGCCAGCCCGGCGGAGTTCGACACCCTCCTGCCATTATTTGCCCGGCACCCCATTGACCTGCTAACCGTTCACGGACGGACCGTGACGCAAATGTACCGGCCGGGCGTGCGCTATGATTTGATTGCCCAGGCAGCCCGCGCATTGAAGTGTCCCGTGTTCGCCAACGGAAACATTTCCACGGCGCCGGAGGCAAAGCAATTACTGGCCGAAACCGGCGTGCGCGGCCTCATGATTGGCCGGGGCGCCATCCGTAATCCATGGCTCTTCGAGCAAATTCGGTCTGCCTTGCGCGGGCAGCCATTCCTGCTCCCCACCGGCCACCAAGTCCTGCAATACATTCATGAACTTTGGCGGCAGGAAGTGACAACCGGGGTGAGGGAAGCCGCCCAGGTACAGCGCATGAAGAAGTTTACCAACTTCATCGGTGAAGGCATCGGCGAGGCATTCCTGTTTGAAATCCGACGCGTGGCCAGCCCGACTGATTTTTGGCGTGTATGTGAACACTACCTCGCGCATGACCGACCGATGGCGCTGCCGGCGGCCGAAACCCAAGGCCATGGCCGATTACCGTGAACTCATAGTTTCTTGACGTGGGCACAAAACCGACCTGTTTCATCACCGGCACCGACACCGGCGTCGGCAAGACGGTTCTGACCGCCCTGCTGGCAGCCTTCTTTCGTCATCGTGGCATCCGTGTGGCCGCCCTGAAACCGGTTTGCTCCGGCGGTCGCGGTGATGCCCGCATACTGCAATCGGCCCTGGCCGGAACGATGACGTTGGACGACATCAATCCCTGGCATTTTCGCCCCGCCCTCTCTCCGCTCCTAGCCGCCCGGCAGGAAAAAAAGCGCGTTACGCTCGCAGCTGTGCTGGCGCACAGCCGTGACATCCGCAACAGGTTTGATGTCGTGCTTATCGAAGGCGCCGGCGGCTTACTCAGCCCGCTGGGAGTTAATTTCAATTCCCGCGATGTGATTGCGGCCACGGGTGCAACTCCGGTCATCGTGGCACCCAACAAGTTAGGTGTGATCAATCATCTTTTGTTGACCTTGGAAGCGCTACCCCCAAATCTTCGTCCCGCAGCCATTCTGGTATTGATGACCCCATCCATCCCGGATTGCGCCACCGCATCAAATGCCGGCCTGCTCAAAAAACTCACGGTCCAAAAAATAAATGTCCTGCCCTGGCTCGGAAGGGATTTTTCCCTCGACGCCGCCTTGAAGCAACCGGTGGTGAGGCGAACGCTCGTCGCCATCGCTGATTGTTTTGCATCCCCCTTCCGCATGTCCGCCGGCGTTCCTGCGGCTCCTGGTTTGCCAAGCCGGGGATTTGCTGCTAAGAATCTTGCGTGACTTTTTCCATCATCACACCCAGTTTTCGGAATTCTGCATGGCTCAAGCTGTGCATAGCCTCCGTGGCTGACCAAGGGGTGGATGCCGAGCATATTGTCCAGGATTCCTGCTCCGATGATGGCACCCAAGAATGGCTGCCGCAGGATCGGCGGGTCAAAGCGTACGTGGAGCAGGATAATGGTATGTATGATGCGGTCAATCGCGGCTATCGGCGTGCCACCGGTGACATCCTCGCCTACTTGAACTGTGACGAGCAATACCTCCCAGGGGGTCTGGCGGCCGTCCAAAAATATTTTGCGGCGCATCCCAATATCGAGGTGGTGCTGGCCGGCAGCGTGATCACCGACGGTGAAGGCCGCTACATTTGTCACCGGCATTCATTGGTGCCATGTCCGCAGCATGTCTGGTTCCGTTTCCCGATCCTGACCAGCGGCATATTCATCCGGCGCAAAGTGATTCATGAACGCGGCATGTTCTTTGACACCAAGTGGCGGGACCTCGGCGATTTTCATTGGATGCTGGCGCTCATGCGGCAAAAGGTTCCGATGGCCGTTTGTGACACTTTCACCTCGGTGTTTGCGGACACCGGCGAGAACATGAATCTCCGGCCGAACGCCTTGCGGGAAAAAAACGAGACCACTAAAATGATTCCGGTTGGGCTGCGGCTGCTCAAGCCCTTCTGGATCTTGAGCCACCGGTTGCGCCGCCTGCGCGCCGGACATTTCCGGCTTAAACCCACCCGCTACGCCATTTACACCAAGCAAAGTCCCGGACATCGGGTGACGGTGGAAGTGTCTGAGCCCACGGCGATATGGTGGAACCGATTATAGGCCTGGCCATGGCGAAGCGCGGGAAGCGAGCAAACGTAAAAAACGCCCGTCCAGGCAGGGATTGCTGTTGCTGTAGCTTCGTGGATTGGCGTAAATTGGATAACGTCAAATGACTTTGTTGTTCTTAGCGTAAATGAATACTGCAAATCCCTCAGTGCTTTTTCGTTCGCTGATCGTCTACGCGATCTGCGTGCCACTGGCCATTTTCGTGGGTTACCTGCTGACCAACCCACAAGACCTCGAAACCATTGGTTTCATTGGCGTTATGGCCGCCATTCTGGTCTTCCCCTTGTTGATGAGGTTTCATTATCCGTTGCTGATCTTCAGCTGGAATCTTCCGGTCACCTTGTTTTTCCTGCCTGGTCACCCTTCTCTCTTTTACTTCATGGTTTTGGCCAGCTTGTCCATATCCGTCGTCGAGCGAATATTGGATCGAAACCAGCCGTTTTTGCCGGCCTCCGGAGTCCGCTGGCCATTGCTGGCTTTCCTGGTACTGATTATCATAACGGCAAAATTGACGGGCGGTTTCGGGCTCCGCTCCATGGGTTCAGACGTTTATGGGGGTAAGAAATACGTGGGTTTGATTATCGGGATACTCAGTTTCTTTGCCATCACGGCCCGGCCCATACCAAAGCGATATGCCGCGCTTTATGTAACACTCTGGTTTGTCGGTGGTTTTTTCAGCGCCATTTCAGACTTTTACTCCTTCACCCCGCAAGCCTTGCGGTTCATCTACGTTCTGATACCGGCTTCAAACAACGGCATGGATTCCATGGGTAATTTGGATGTGGTGCTGGGACAAACTCGTTTGGGCGGCATCGCCGGCGCTGCCGGCTCGGTCTGGTGCTGGATGCTGGCCCGGCACGGTTTTCGCAACTGCTTCCTAACCCCCAAACTTTGGCGACCGCTTCTGCTTGTGGCGATGCTTCCTTTGGTAATGTTGGGTGGATTTCGGTCGGCCATCATCGGCCTGATGCTGATCACTGGATTGATGTTTTACATGGAGAAAATTCACCGCACTGGCGTGATGCTGGCCATTGTTCTGGCCGGCATCATGGGATCGGCCATGCTGGTGCCCCTGGCACCGCATCTCCCATTTACTTTCCAGCGGGCACTCGCGTTTCTTCCCCTCGATATTTCTCCGGAAGCTCGCCTTACTACGGAAGCTTCCACGGAATGGCGGCTGGAAATCTGGCGGGCTTTGCTGCCCCAAATACCGAATTACCTCCTGATTGGCAAAGGTTACTCTTTCTCGGCACAGACATACAACGAGGAAATGGGGGCCAATTCACTTTTTCATGGGCGAGATGTCATTGACGCCTCCCAAAACGCCTTGGCCTTGTCCAGCGATTTCCATAGCGGACCCTTGAGCTTGATCATCCCGTTCGGCATCTGGGCGGTTTTGCTGTGGCTCTGGTATTTGATCGCAGGTTTTTTTGTAGTCTCGCGCAATTATCGCAATGGGGATCCATATCTTGGATTCATTAATCGGTATTTATATGTGGTGTTTATTGTCAAGTGCATTATTTTCGTGTTCATCTTTGGGGATTTGGTGGGCGACATGGCGGGCTTCGCCGCCGTAATCGGATTGAGTATCGCGCTCAATCACGGCATAGGGCGGCCCCAGCCGCTTAAAAAGCCCTTGCCAGCAAAGCCCAGGCAATATTCCCAAGCCACACTTCCGGTCGTGGCCCAATAAGGTGAACGCCGGCGAGTGAAACCCAAACTGCTCATTCTTGAACTTTGGGGGTTGGGTGACTTGGTAATTGCCACGCCGTTCATCCGGGCGGCAGCGCAAAAATATGCCGTAACCTTGCTGGCCAAGCCATTTGCCTTGGAAATGCGCACCAGACTCTGGCCCACCGTGGAAATTGTCCCTTTTGCCGCCCCTTGGACCGCATTCCGTTTTGGCTCCAAATACGGTCTTTGGCGGTGGCCATGGTGGGAATTACTGCGGCTGCGCCGTGAATTCACGGCCAAAAATTTTGACTGCGCCGTCTCAGGCAGATGGGATCCCAGGGACCATTTCCTCCTGCGTGCCGTCGGCGCACGCGAACGCTTTGGCTTTCCAAGGTGGAAAAGCGATTGTTTTCTCACACATCCATTGCTGCGCCCGCCGCCAACGGCACACCGCTCAGAGTACTGGCGGGTCGCTGGGGCTGCCTTGGGACTCACTGTGCCGACTTTCATAAAACCCTTTGGCGCCTCGCCTCGCCCGCGCTCGTCGGTGATTTTGATCCATACCGGCGCTCGTTTGCCGCTCCGGGTGTGGCCGCTCACAAATTTCCAACTTATCCTCCGGCGGCTTCGGCAAAAACGGTACATCGTCCAGATCGCCTGCGACCAAGACCAGATTGCTTGGTGGCGCGGTCAGGGCGAAATCGCGGTTTGTCCACGCACTGTGACTGAATTATTTTGTTGCCTGGACCAAGTGGGCGTGTTCATCGGAAACGACTCCGGCCCCGGTCACCTGGCGGCAAGTTGCGGGCTGCCCACTTTCACCCTATTCGGTCCGCAACTCCACGAATGGTTTGCTCCCATGCACCCGGCAGCCGAGTGGATCGAAGGCAAGGCCTGCCCATACAAACCTTGCTCCGACTATTGCCGCTACCCAACCCCCTATTGCCTTTGGAAAATAACCGAGGACGAAGCTTGGGCGCGCATCGAACCATTCGTCAGCCTTCACCTAGACGAACCGGGGCAAAATTGCTCGAAAACCTGATCTGGCTTATTCAATCAATTCACGCCGCGCACCGCCCAGCAGCTCCTCGACAAAATTCGTGGAATATACTCCCCGTCGGAAATTGGGATCCTGCATGATCGCCTGCTGGAAGGACACGGTGGTCTTGACGCCCGTGATCAAATACTCGTTTAGTGCCCGGTTCATCCGGTCAATCGCCTCGCGCCGATCCTTGCCGGTGACAATCAGCTTGCCAATCATCGAATCGTAGGTTGGCGGTATCGTATAACCCGCGTAAGCGTGCGTCTCCATGCGAACCCCCCGCCCACCAGGCTGATAATACATTTCGATGCGGCCGGGGCTGGGCCGGAAATTGTCAAAAGGATCCTCGGCGTTGATACGGCATTCAATGGCGTGGCCCTTGAAAGTAATGTCGCCTTGCGAATGTTGCAGCGGTTCCCCAGCTGCCAGCATCAGTTGGTACCTCACCAAATCAATGCCCGTGACTTCCTCGGTCACGGGATGTTCCACCTGGATGCGCTTGTTGACTTCCAAAAAATAGTAACTGCCGTTGTCGTCCACGATAAACTCCACCGTGCCGGCGTTGGTATACCTCGCCGCCTCGGCGATGCGTACCGCCGCCTTGCCTATTTTGTCCCGTAACTTCCGGAATTTATTCTCCAACAGTGGCGAAGGCGATTCCTCGATCAGTTTCTGGTTGCGCCGCTGCACCGAACAGTCGCGTTCACCCAAATGGATGATCTTGCCTTTGTTATCACCCAGGATCTGAATTTCAATGTGATGTGGGTTCTCGATGTACTTCTCAATGTAAACACCTGAGTTTCCAAACGCCTTTTCCGCCTCCGTGCGCGCTGTATAGTAGCCCTTGACCAAGGAGATGTCGTTGTGCGCGATCCGCATCCCGCGACCACCGCCACCTGCCACAGCTTTGATCATTACGGGGTACCCGATCTTTTTGGCCACGGTCAGGGCGTCTTTTTCGTTTTCCACGGTGCCATCCGAACCCGGCGGAGTTTCCACGCCCGCTTTCTTGGCCAGCGCCCGGCTGACCGCCTTGTCGGACAACGCATTCATTGCCTGTGGGCTGGGACCGATGAAGCGAATGTTGCAGCTCTCGCAAACCTCCGCAAAATGGGCGTTCTCTGAAAGAAATCCATAACCAGGATGGATGGCGTCGACATCAGCCACTTCCGCCGCACTGATAATTCGGTCAATCCGCAAGTAGCTTTCTGTCGACGCCGCCTTGCCAATGCAAATCGCTTCATCAGCCATTTGCACATGCATGGAATTTGCATCTATTTCCGAATAAACCGCCACCGTGCGGATATTCAACTCCTTGCAGGCACGAATAATGCGGACGGCAATCTCTCCGCGGTTGGCCACCAAAACTTTTTCAAACATTGTATTAAACCATTAAATCTTCGCACGCTGGACCACAGAAAGCTCATTGAAACAAGCTCGAAGCATCGCCTTTTGGCATTTCAAGCGCTCAATGCTTAAAGGCCATTTAGCGGTTAATTAGGCCGGACTTTAAAGAGCGGCTGGCCAAACTCGATCGGCTTGCCATTTTCAACCAAGGTCTGCGTCACGATCCCCTTGACCTCGGCCTTGATCTCATTCATCACCTTCATCGCTTCAATGATGCAAACCACCGTGTCCGCATTGACCTCCGAACCAATTTCCACATAAGCCGCAGCTTCCGGAGAAGGTGAACGGTAAAAGGTGCCAATCATGGGCGATTTAATGTCAACTTCGCCCGTATTAACCACAGGAACTGCTACTGATATTGGCATCGGCGCCTGGACCGCAGCCGGCAATGAAGGCGGGTCGTCGCTTGCGACCGGAGCCAGGCCATTAACACCCCTTTTGAGCCGCAGTTTTGAGTCTTTCTCTTCCAGTTCAAACTCCGTAATGGAGTTCTTCTTCATCAAATCAATGATGGCCTTGATATCTTTTAGTTCCACGAGGCGTTTTCGTTAAAGTTATCTACAAAACAAGCTTATACCGACAAACTATCTACCAGAACAGCTTTCCACATCAGGTGAATCTTTAGCGCGACCAAAATAATACGTGCGGCCTATTTTGGGGTCAAGTGAGAAATCTCAAAAAGATATTGATGTTTTTCCCCAATTTTGTGTCTATTTGATCTCGGCTTTAACGTCAACTGCAGCTTCAAGCCCTAAAATATAAGATTTGACGCCAAATCCTGAAATCTGTCCCCGACACACGGCTGCAATCAATGACCTCTGCCTGAATTCTTCACGCGCATGGATGTTCGAAAGGTGAATCTCAATGGCCGGCAAGCCAGCCGCAGAAATCGCATCTCGTAATGCCACACTTGTATGGGTATACGCAGCAGCGTTAATGACAATCGCGCTAAAATTACCCTTGGCCTGCTGAATCCAAGTTACAAGGTCGCCCTCCAAATTTGACTGTCGAAAATCAACCTCGACCTCCAACTCCACCGCCCGCCGCCGGACGGCCGCCTCAATGTCCGCCAAGCTCAATTTGCCGTAAATATCCGGTTCCCGCGTGCCGAGCAGATTAAGGTTCGGTCCGTTCAAAAACAGGATCTTCATTTCTTTTGTAGAGTACCGCGCACAAAATTCTTTGTCTAATCGATTTATTCTTGGCAGTTTTTGCCAACCAACCACCCCAATAACGTGAAAGCCGACCACGCCAGTGCCGGCACATAAAGTCCAAATTCGCCCAATCCCTGTAGAAACCACCCGAGCAAACCAAGAAAAACTGCCACCGAAAACCAATCGCTCGAGTGCCAGATTTTCGGCCCCAAGAGGCTCATTGAAAATATTATCCAGAGGCTATATGCCACCCCCCCCGGAATGCCGGAATCGGAAAACTGCTCCAAGTAGTCGTTATGCGCCAATCGCGCCATCTCAGAATCCGGTGATTTTAGTCGCTGATAAAGCTGTCCGAAAGTGCCTGGCCCGGAACCCAACAAGGGTCGCTCCTTCGTGATTTTGACTGCCGCCCGCCAATAATCAAACCGCGCCCCGGCGCTCGTGGCGCCCGACGCAAAATAATGATGAAACCGCACCGCAAAAATACCCAGGCCAAAAATGAAAACCGCCGCCACCGCCGCCAACTTAAGCTTGGCTGGGCATTTTAGCCGTAGCAAGGCCATTCCAGCCAAACCGATGCCGATTAGCCATCCCAATTTTGAGCCCGTCCAAAAGAACACCGCACCGCCTAGAAAACAAGTCAGCCCAATGACTGCCGCACGCACCAGCGGTCTCATCTGCCGGGTGGCTCCAAAAGCCAGCACCAGTGAAACCGGCCACAATAGCAGGATGATTTCCGCCAAGGTGTTCGGGTAAACCAATGTGCCCGAAACACGCCCTTTGGCAAACTTGGTCAGGATGGTCGGGTTTGCTGCATCAACGCCATTGGTGACAATAATTATCCCATCCTTCTTCATTTCCGCAATCGTCGAAGGCGGGAAATTGGTCCAGCCAGAACGCTCCCCCGCTTGCAGTGACTGCAAGCTTGCAGGATATTCAAACAACCTTTGATTCACCCCTCGAACCAGGCAAAAGACAAACGCCGTCAGTACGCCAACCAAGAGCCAGTGCACCAGTTTTTCCCTGGCAAATAGCTGCAATCCAAGGAAATAGCCCGCAACGCAACCACCAAACTGCCAGAGCGTACCCTTGGTAAGAACGGGGTCCACCGATCCTGTTGCCGAAACAAACTGCCAGCCAAGCCAAATCAGTGGAAGCAGCCACAGCCATTTTGAAGACAGCTTCAGACGGTGGCCCTTAGCCTTTTGGAAACTCAACCACGTTCCCGAAAGAACCAAAGGAACCAAAATCCACGTGGCCCAGTGAGGCGGCCATGCGTCGCTCCAAAAATCAGGCCAGGTCACGGGCGTGCTGATCTTTTGTTCAAGAATGACTGGATCGCCGAATTTCCAGACGCACAGTCCAAGGAACAAACCAAACCCAAGCGCATGAATTTTTTCCCGGCGATTATGAATTTGAGGTTTCAAACGCCCAACATTGTGCCTTCAATCCCGTCAAATGGCAATTTGCGCTGACGCAAAGCCTTTATCGACTGAGGATTCAGTGATTTTTTGGTGTTGACATCGCCGGCGATTTTGCTAGAAAAGCGTTGTGTCTCGTTCAAAGAATTCACAGTGAAGGTGTCAGTCCGACAGAATGGCCCGTGAAAAGCAACTCCAAACGACATTCAGCGATCCTGCCGATGCAGTCCTCCCACTCAGTTTTTTGAGCGTCTCCATGAACTATGAGCCAAGCCAGATTATTCGTCGGCAACCTGTCTTTCCAGACCGGGGAAAACGACCTTCAGGATTACTTCGCCCAGGCGGGTGCAGTCACTTCAATCAACCTTATGCTCGACAAAATGACCGGACGTTCCCGCGGTTTTGCCTTTGTAGAGTACTCCTCGGCTGAAGAGGCCCAAAAAGCCATTGACCAGTTTCATGACAAGGATTTTCAGGGTCGTAAGATCACCGTGAACGTCGCCCGTCCACGGGAAGAACGTCCGCCCCGCAACGATCGCTTCGCCGGTGGCGGCGAACGCCGGGAACGCTATTGATTTTCTGCTCTTGCCGAAAACCGGACAGCCTCGGCTGTGCCGGTTTTTTGTCTTTGCACTAGAATTACATTTGACTCTCGCGGGCGGGCGCTTATCTTCCAATGAACTATGGCCGATAATCCATACAATCCGCCGCCGGGCCCTTCCGGTGCTTTCCCGCCGCCGAAAAAAGAAACCGGCAAGGTGCAACCTAAAAAAGAAACCGTCCGGATCAATTTGCCTCCCAAGCCTACCGCCGCCCCGACTATCAAGTTGCCGACCCTCCCGCCTGGAGGACCGACCGGGGCTCCCAGTGCGGCTCCGGTACTGGCACCCGCACCAGCTATTGCGCCGCCGAAAACTTCAACCCAGCCGGCAGCGAGTGCGGGCAAAGTTCAAGCGCCATCTCAGCAGCAACGTCCTGCGTCCATGCAGCGCCCGGCTGCGTCCCAATCGCCGTCCATTAAGACCATTGACAAGGTTTTGGTTTATACGGCCGCAGTTGCCGCAATCATCGGCGTGGGGCTCAACGTTTATGTTTTTTTCGGTGTCTTGAAACCCTTGATCGAGAATTTTCAACCCTGAGATCCACATGGCCTCTCCTTTGATCGTCACTCTTACGCAGGACAACTTTGAGTCGGAAGCGCTGAAATCGGCCACCCCTGTTCTGGTGGATTTTTGGGCCGAATGGTGCGGCCCCTGCAAAATGATCGCGCCGGTTTTGGATGAACTGGCCGATGAATATCAGGGCAAGGTCAAAATTGGCAAGGTGAATGTGGATGAGCACCAAGACCTCGCTGCACAGTTCCGGGTGAGCGCCATTCCCACCTTGCTGTTGATCAAGAACGGTCAGGTGGCCGAGCAGATGGTCGGCGCCAAGAGCAAACGTGATTTAAAGGCCAGCCTCGATCGCGTCGCTGCATAAACCATTGGGACGCTTGTCCTCATGGTCACCCCTGGAAAATTGACCCGCCGCGCGGCGTTGTTTGAACAACTTGCCGCAATGATTTCCGCAGGGGTTTCTTTGACCCAAGCCATGGAAATGGTCAGTCGAAACCGTTCCACCGGCATTCCCAGAAAAATTCTTCAGGAGCTCACGCTCCGTCTTCAGCAAGGTCACACGTTTTGCGATGCCATGCTGCTGACCAGCGGGCAAAAGCGTGAACCGGGAGTTTCCGCGAGGCACGCCAAGGATTATTGGCTTTCGGATTTCGACATGGCCCTGCTGTCCACCGGCGAAGAATCCGGACGACTCGACCTCAGCTTCAAAACCTTGGCCCGCTACTACAATTCGCGCGCTAAAATAATTCGCGATACCATCAGCAGCCTTATTCTCACCATCGTTACCCTGCATGTGTTTCTTCTGGTTTTTCCCATTGGTCTGTGGCAGTCCTTCGGTGTGGGCGCCATAAACGGAAACTACGGGCAATGCCTCCCGTTTATCCTCGAAAAAATTGAAGTCTTCGTTCCCCTTTATGGCGCGGTGTGGTTTTTGGCTTTCGCCTGTCAGGGAAACCGTGGTGAAAATTGGCGGTCAGGGGTGGAGGCCATTTTCAGCGTGATTCCCGGGTTAGGCTCTGCGCTCAAGTACCTGGTGGTCGCGCGGTTAGCCATGGCCTTGGGTGCGCTGGTCGGTGCCGGGGTGCCGATTATCCGGGCTTGGGAGTTGTCGTCCGTGGCTGGGGGTTCTCCCGGTTTAAAGCGGGAGATTTCAAAATGGACGCCGCAACTGGAACAGGGCACCACGCCGGCCGAGATGGTCGCGCAAATCCCCTACTTTCCCGACATGTTCATGCAACTATATCAAACCGGAGAAATCAGTGGCAAACAGGATGAAACCCTCGAGCGCCTCCAAACATATTTTGAGACGGAAGGACTGCGCAAGTTGCAGTTCTTTTGCCGGATGCTTAACTTTATCGTTTATTTTGGCATGGCGATACTGGTCGGGATTTTCGTGGTTCGCTCCTATTTAAGTTATTGGAACACCGTGCTGAACAGTTTTTAGCTGTCTATGACCCTCGCCGAGCTGTTGATGAATGAGGAATTGCGTCAGCACGAATTCCCCGTGGTCAGAAATAAAATTTTTCTCGCCCATGGCGG
>Ga0302274_10002672_pt1 | contig 16185 bp, 14 predicted proteins | sample III_Bog_N2_1_FD_198755 | JGI IMG/M metagenome (GOLD analysis project Ga0302274, IMG submission 198755) | Peat permafrost microbial communities from Stordalen Mire near Abisko, Sweden - III_Bog_N2_1 | ecosystem: Environmental > Terrestrial > Soil > Wetlands > Peat | place: Sweden: Abisko...
CATTGATCTCTCTAGTGGGCGGCGGCCTTTTTGGCGGTCGACGATGAGGCTGGCTTCGCGGCGGGTTTGGCGGCGGGGGTGTCGGCAAGGGCCTGGTCGATGATCTGGAAGAGGCGGCTGCGGTCGGTTACTTCGATCCAGGGCGGCCCCTTGGAGCCTGCGGTAACGATGAAGATGGCCGGGGTGGCGCGGATGCCGGTGGATTTGCCGAGGTTGTTGTCAGCATCGACGGCGGAGGCGAACTGGCCCTGTGGATCGATGGCGAAGGGGATGGATAGGCCGTGGGACTGGGCGAATTTTTCAGTGAACTGGCGGAGGGAGTCGGGGTTGTAGATGGAGGGCTGGTTGGCGAAGATCTGGTTGCGGTACTCGTCGCCGAGGGTCTTGGATTTGGAGTCGAACCAGCGGGCGTCGATGGCGGCGTTGCGGCTCCAGTTGTGGTAAGGGATGAGGAAGTCGTGGCGTATCCAGGGAATGTGGTAGGTGGCGACGGCCTGCATGAGGGTCGGGTTGGCGGTGGCACAACTGGGGCACTGGAGGTCGTCGAATTCGACGATGGCGACGCGGGCACCGGCGGGGGGATGGAGGGCGGAGGCGTTGTGGATGGGCGTGGGCGGGGTGGTGTATTGTGCGCGGGCGGGGGGCAGGCCGGCCATGGAGAGGAGGGCGATGGCAATCAGCCCGGCGAAGCGCAGAGGGCTTAGCTTGAGGCGGGCGGGCTGAGAGCCGGGGAAGATAGAAGCGGACATACTGGTTGGACTTTCCTTTGCGGGAGATGGTTTCAGGCGCGAGTCACTGGGATTCTTAAAACAGGTTCATTGAAGTGGTGTTGAAGAACTTCCCGCGTGGGCTAAAGCCCCACATTGATTTTGCGATCTTTGCGGCACGACTGAAGTCGTGCCCTGATACAAAGCATGGGAGGGTTCGGGTTCATTGTCTCCCACCCTAACCGCAAGAAACAGGAACGCGGTTAGGATGGGGCACCCGGCGGTTAAGGGGTCGAAGCCTTTTTGACCGTTGGCTTGGGGGCTGATGCCTTCGGCGCGGGTGCGGAAGCGGTGTCGGCGAGGGCCTGGTCGATGAGTTGGAAGAGGCGGGAGCGGTCGACGACTTCGACGAAGGGTGCGCCTTTGGAGTTTGCAGTGGAGACCCAGATGGTGGGAGTGTGCTCGATTCCGATGCGCTGGCCGAGGGCGTAGTCGGCCTTGACGAGGCCGGCGAGTTTGCCCTGGGGATCGATGGCGAAGGGGAGAGCGACGTTGTGGGACTGGGCGAATTTCTGGGTGAAGTCGTTGAGGATTTCGAGGGAGGTGATGGAGTTCTGGCTGGCGAAGACGGCGTTGCGGTATTCGTCGCCGAGGGGCTTGGATTTGGTGTCGAACCAGCGGGCGTTGACGGCTGCCTGAAAGCTCCACGCGTGGAAGGGCAGGGGGAAGTCGTGGCGGACCCAGGGGATGTGGTACTTCGTGCTGGCTTCGAGGAGGAGGGGGTTGGCGCGGCCGCAGTCGGGGCACTCCATGTCTTCGAACTCGATGATGGCGACGCGGGCACCGGCTGGTGGCTTGAGGGCGGCGGGGTCGTGGACCTGGGTTCCGGGCGCGGGCGGGGCGAACTGGGCAAGAGATATGGAGGCCGCGGCGGAGGCGAGGGCAAGCGCGGAGAGGGTGAGCAGGTGGCGGGCGCGGAAAGAGCTAAGGATGGAGGGCATATTGATTGGAGGGCTCCCTGAGAGCCATTGTAAACAAGGGGCGGATGATGGGGAGAGTGTGAGGGCCCGGAGGCCCTCACGACAGCCGGTCCGGAGACCGGCGCTACGGTTTACGGCGACTTGGTAGAAATGCGGGCTATGGATTGGGAGGGTTGTCGCGGTCGCGGCGGCGGGCGGCCATCCACTGACGCCATTTGTAGTCGGCGAAGACGAGGGCGGCGACGAGGAGAAGGGCGAGGGTGATGAGAAGCCAGTTCATAGTTCGCAGTTCGTAGTTCGCAGTTTACAAACGCGCGGCAGGTGGAGGATTGTGGTCTCCCACCCACTCAAGGTGAAGCTGCGAATGGATGGGGCACGGTCATTGTCCGGAACACGCAGATTAAGAACAAAAGCAGATCCTTCGACTCACCACCCCCAGGCTGAAGAGTACGCCTGGGGCCCCGTTCGCTCAGGATGACAGCTCATTCTATCGACCGGCCGATGACGAGAGCTCAATTTATTTAGCGGCCGACGACGATTACGGTGAATGAGCCGGGGATGATGGTTGGGCGGGGGCGGGGGTTGGTGGCGGTGGGGGCGGGAGCGGGGCCGAAGTCGGCGGTGACGAGGTATATGCGGTCGGTGCTGGGGTCGTAGGTCATGGTGCGGGCGCGGGGCGCGGTGACGAGCGACTGGATGGTCTTGTAGGCGGGGGAAGAGGCGTCGATAACGGAGAGGATGCCGTCGCCGCTGGAGGCGAAGGCGAGCTTGTGGGCGTCGCTGTAGCCGGCGGCGTCGGGGCCGTCACCGATAGAGGGGGTGGCGAGGACGTGACCGCTCTTGGAGTCGACTACGGACATCTTGTTGCCGTCGCAGACGGGGAAGAGGCGGGAGCCGGAGACATCGAAGGCGAGGCCGGAGGGGGATTCGCAGCCGGCGGGCCAGGTGTCGATGAGCTTGAGGGAGTGGGCATCGAGGTGGACGATGAGGCTCTTGTCTTCGATGTTGTCGTATACGTTGCCCTTGCCATCGACGGCGGGGAACTCGGGCTTGCCGGGGAGGGGGATGTTGGCGAGGACCTTCCAGGCGGGGGTGCCGGCGTCGGGGTCGGGGCCGATGACGGCGGCGTCTTTGGAGCGGCCCTCGAAGGCCCAGACAGTTTGGGTGGACGGCTCGTAGACGATACCGTCGGGGTTTTGGCCGCCGGTGGGGACGGTGGCTACGGTGGCGAGGGTGGCGCGATCGAAGACGACGACGGCGTTACCGCCGCCATCGGAGATGAAGCCGAATTTGCCGGCGGTGTCGAGGGCGATGCCGTGGGTTCCGTGGAGGCCGGTGATGGCGCCGACGGGCTTGCCGGTTGTGGTGTCGAGGACCTCAACGCGGGCGCCGTGGGTGATGTAGAGGCGGTGGGCGGAGGGGTCGGCGAGGAGGTAGTCCCAGCCGCCTTCGCCGCCGATCTTCCATTTGTCGATGACCTTGTAAGGGGACTGGGCGGAGAGGGTGTTGGCGGCAAAGAGGAGGATGAGGGCGGCGGAGGCGAAACGGAGGACGAACGTGCGGGACATTAGAGGCTCCTGGAGAGATGTGACGCGGAATTGCAGTCGGAATGAGTTTGGCACAGGGAGGTTAAGGGGGGCTGAATGGCGGGGTGTTTTTTGTGGGGTGGGAGTGGTTGCAACGATCTGACAGAGGAATTAATAGAAAGCGGATCAATCATGCCGTCCCTACAGGACGGCGTGCCTTGGCATGCGACCCTACCCCGGGTTTCACCCGGGGCTAAAATCGCTGCGAGCTTGCTGAAAAAGTCCGAACGAAAAGCGAATTCGGTGAAGGATGGGTCAGCAGGGGCTAAAGCCCAACTCATTTTGCTGACTTTATTGGCCCGGCTGAAGCCGTGCCGTTGTTACAAAGCTGCTCGGATGAGTTGTTCAGCAAGCTGTGCCTCCCTCCGGGAAGCTGATTGCGCGGTATGACAAACATCTTTAGCGGAGCAAGAGAAGAGGCAAAAGCAAGAACAAGAACAACCGCAGTCATGCATGGCGCGTAGCGCCACCCAAGAGGATGAAAATCGGTTGGCCTAAGGGATCGAGAGATTTAAACGGCTTAGCCCCAATTTTCAGGGCAGGTCCTTTGGCTACGTCCCGGCACGCCAGGACTTGGCTCAGGATGACGCATTTCTATCGCGGGAGGATTTGTTTGCTCAGGATGACACGCAGTTATGTGCTGCTTAGTAGGGTGGAGTTTTGGCGGTGAGGGGGAGGCGGATGGTGGCGATGGTGCCTTGGTTGAGCGCGCTCGCGAGATGGATTGTGCCGCCGGCTTTGACGACGACGGCGCGGGCGATGGCGAGGCCAAGGCCGGTGCCGCCGGAGTTGCGGTTGCGCGATGGGTCGCCGCGATAGAAGCGATCAAATATGTGAGGCAGAGCTTCGGGGGAGATGCCGTCGCCGTGGTCTTCAATGGTGAGGGCGGCGGTGTTGGGTTCTGTGACGAGGCGAAGTGAGACGGTTGAGGCGGCGGGGCTGTGCTGGAGGGCGTTGAGGAGGAGATTGGAGAGGAGGAGGGAGAGATCGTCGTGGGGGATGGGGACGTTGATGGGGGCGGGGATATCAGACGATGGTTCCGCAGGGGCTAAAGCCCCGATTTTCTTTTGGGAGCTATCGGCACGACTGAAGTCGAGCCCTGATACAAAGCTGGTGTCGATTTGGACGTGGCGCAGGTCGGCGACTGATTGGAGTGTGGCGACGGTTTGGCGGAGGGCGGAGAGGAGATCGGTGGAGGGTGGGGGGACGGCGGGTAAGCCGGAGCCGGGCGAGGAACCGGTGGGCAGAGCAGGGGCGGAATCGGGGCTTGATGGCGACGCGGCTTCGATTCGGGCGAGGGTGAGCATTTCGGCGACTAGCTCTTCGAGCCGTTGGGAGTCGGTGAGACAGCGCTCGAGGCCGGCCTGATATTCGTCGGGGGTGCGGCGCTTCATGGCGAGGAGCTGGAGGGAGGACTTGGCGACAGCGACGGCTGTCTTGAGCTCATGAGCGGCATCGCTGACGAAGGCACGCTGCTGCTCGAAGGAGGCTTGGAGGCGCTGGAGAACGCCTTCGAGGGCATGGGTGAGAGGGGCTAGTTCGGGGGTGGTGCGGGCGGAGCTGGGCGGATCGAAGTGCCATGAGTCGACCGAGACGTGGCCGGCGAGGGAGGCAAGCTGGCGAAGGGGAGCGAGGCCGCGATGAAGTAGCCAGGCGATGAGGGGGCCGGTGACGAGGAGGAGGAAGAGAGTTCCGGCGGCGTAAAACTCGACGGTGCCGAAGATGGCGCGCCAGACCTTGTCGGTTGGTGCGCCATAGAGGATGACGACGGTGCGGAGCTTGCCGCCGTGGTCGCCGGGATCGACGAGGCGCGTTCCCTGGGTGCGGAGGGCTCGATAATCCTGTCCGTTGAGCTTGAGGTTGAAAAAACCGCCATGGAAGCCGGCGTCTGGTCGCTGTGGGAGTTGACTGGCGGCGCTGCGGGGAGGGTGAAGCCGAGGCCCTGCCAGTTGGGGGAACGGCCGAGGAGTTGCCCGCTGGAGTCGTAGACCTCGTAGATGTCGCTAGAAAAATGGTGAAGCGCATTCTGGGCAAATGATTGATCGAGGACGAGAGTGTCGTTTGCGTCTTCTGAGTCTTGCACCGCGCCGAGGAGGGAGTCGGCATGGCCGCGGATGAGGACGTCGAAGGCGTGAAAGTGGGAGTGGCGCTCGTATCCGAAGGAGAGGAAGACGACGAGGATGGAGGAGAGCAGCTCGACGGCGAGGACAGCCGTGATAAGGCGGGTGGTGATGGAGCGGGGATTGGGGGCGAGTTTCATATCGATTACAGTTCACAGTTCTTAGTTCACAGTTCACAGTTGCGAGTTGTCAGTTATCAGTTGTCGGATTGCCATTATTGGGGGTCCATTATTGAGGTTCCAGGGGGTCGGGGCCGAGGGATTCGAGGTCTGAGTCGGCGGATGAGAGTTCTGTGGCAAGGCGGTAGCCGCGGCCGCGCAGGGTTTCGATGATGGGCTCGGGCTCGGGGACGGCGGCGTCGAGCTTGCGGCGGAGGTTGGAGACGTGGGCCTCGATAACGTTGGAGTGGTGTTCCCAGTTGAAGTCGTAGAGGTGCTCGAGGAGCTCCTGCTTGCTGACGATGACACGCGGGCGGTGCATGAGGTACTCGAGGATGTGGTACTCGGTGGGGGAGAGGTCAACGAGGACGCCGGCGCGGTGGACGGACTGCTCGAGGGTATTGAGAGTGATGCCGAGGGCGTTGAGTGTGGGGTGGGCGGCGCCCTTGCCGCGGCGGATGAGGGCCTTGCAGCGGGCGAGGAGCTCGCCGAGGTCGAAGGGCTTGCCTAGGTAGTCGTCTGCGCCGGCATTGAGGAGCTGGATGATGGAGCCGGAGCCTTCGCGGGCGGTGAGGATGAGGACGGGGGTCGAGTCCTGACGGGCGCGGATGCGCTTGAGGAGGCTGAGGCCGTCGAGGCGGGGCAGCATGAGGTCGAGGATGATGAGGTCGTAACAGGGGTTGCGGGCGAAGTCGTCGCCGGCGATGCCGTCCGCGGCCCAATCGACAGCGAAGCCGGGGCCGTCGCGGAGGGCGGTGGCGAGGTTATCGGCGAGGCGGGCTTCATCTTCGACCAGGAGGACGCGCATGGGGGTGCCTTTTGACTACGGGAATAGTATGACGCAGGGAGGATTAAGGCAGCCTGAAGCCATTGCATGGAGCGGCGGCTCGCCTTTCGCTCGCAGGAGGTGATTGGCGTCCGGAGGGCCGGAGGGGTGGGGTTCATGGTCTCCCACCCTTGGCACAAGAACAAAAACGTGCCAAGGATGGGGCACCCGACCGAATTGGCGGACCATCGGCGAAAGGCCCGCGGCTAAATCCGATTGTTTTGTGGGCGTTCATTCATGGGCATGAATGCCCTGCTCCCTCCAGCTATTGTTTGGTGTCGAGGGGGTGTTGGGCGTCGTTGAAGAATTGGTTTTGGAGTTTGAGGGATTCGGAGTCGGCTTTGATGGCTTTTAGGGCTTCGGCGATCTGGCGGGACCATTCTTTCTGGTCGAATTCGCCGAGCTCTTTGGTGGCGGCTTCGCCCTGGCCGGCGTAGTGGTTGGGGAACTTTGCGTACCACCAGATGCCGAGGTCGACCGAGCTGGGAAGAGCGGAGAGTCGGTTCTGGTCTGCGCCGGATTCCTGAGTGGCGCGATCGAGGTGGACGAGATCGGGGCGGGCGATGAGCATGGCGGAGGTTTCGCGTTCGCCGGCGTGCATGTCCGAGGGGATTTTTGAGGGGGGCGTTTTGAGGGCGGGGCGGCCGGGGACGTCGAGATGGGGCAGACCGAAGACGTAGACGACGTAATCGCGTGGGCTGGCCATCTGAGCCTGGGCAAAGAGCGGGAGGAGGCTGTTGTTGCCGCCGTGGCCGTTGACGATGACGACCTTTTTGCAGCCGTTTCGGGCCATTTCGGAGACGGTTTCCTGGAGGAGTGTGAGCTGGGTGGAGAGGCTGTAGGCGACGGTGCCGGGCTGCTGGCGGGCTTCAAAGATCTGGCCGAAGTAGTAGGGAGGGAAGACGACGGCGTATTCCTGCTTGACGGCGTTGAGGACGGCGAAGCGGACGTCGAGGAGGTCAGTGCCGAGAGGGAGATGGGGGCCGTGTTTCTCGATGATGCCGAAGGGAAGGACGCAGGTGCCCTGGGACTGGTGGATGGCGGAGACGAAGTCGGGGGCGGTTAGGTCCTCCCATTGAGGCGACAAGGCGGGCCATTGAGGGGAGAGGGAGGGGGCTTGAGAGGACTGGGCGTGGGCGGTGATGAGGAGGAAGGCGGTGAAGGCAAGAGTGAGGGCGAGGCGGAGCGGAGTTTTCATGGGTGGATTCCTGTGTGCGGCGAAGACAGGCGATGATAGACCCGGTTAGAGGGGGGATTCAAGTAGAGGGGATTCAAGAGGAATTGAGGTTGTGAGTGGGAGGGATGGATTAGTCTCGTAGGTAGTTTTTTGTGACCCCGTGAGGTTCATTGACTCCCATGTCTCAGAAGCGCGACATGGGGCACCCGCGGTTTTTGGTCTCCCACCCTAAACGCAAAGGACGCGTTTAGGATGGGGCACCCTCGGTGGTGTGATGGACTCCCACCCTAAACGCAAAGAACGCGTTTTGGATGGGGCACCCTCGGTGGTGTGATGGACTCCCACCCTAAACGCAAAGGACGCGTTTAGGATGGGGCACCCGCTTTCTGGGGACCGGAGCGGGAAAAGAACGAAGGACTGGGCGAGGAAAGATTCATTGCGGATAGTTTTGTCGAATATCGGGACGCTGGGGGATATACACCCGCTGATTGCGATTGCGCTGGAGTTGAAGCGGCGTGGGCATGTGCCGGTGATGGCGGTGCCTGAGGTTTTCAGGGCGAAGATTGTGCCGCTGGGGTTGGAGTTCCATGCGGTGCGGCCGGATATTGACCCGGAGAACAAGCTGCTGGCGGCGATGGTCTACGACGTGAAGAAAGGGACGGAGCGGGGGCTGAGGGAGTTTCTGTTTCCAGTGCTGCGGCAGACGTATGACGATCTGCTGGACGCGGCGACGAAGCCGGAGCGGGCGGACCTGCTGTTGCTGGGCGAGCTGAATTATGCGGGGCCGATTGTTGCCGAGGTGACGGGGATTCCCTGGGCGAGCTATGTGCTGGCGCCGCTGAGTTTTTTCTCGGCTTATGATCCGCCGGTGTTGCCGATGTATCCGCGACTGGCACGGGCGGACAAGACGGTGCCGGGGTTTGGGCGCGTGATCCAGCGGCTGGCGAAGTTTGTGAGCCGGAAGTGGCCGCAGCCTATTTACGATTTGCGAGCGGAACTTGGACTGGAGCGGGGAAGAAATCCGCTGTTCGATGCGAAGCACTCGCCGTACCTGGTGCTGGCGCTGTTTTCGCGGCTGCTGGGCAAGGAGCAGAAGGACTGGCCGGAGCATACGCGGATCACGGGGTTCTGCTACTACGATGCGGACGCGGGGAATGCGAAGCTGCCGGAGCACCTGGCGAAGTTCATGGAGGCGGGGGCAGCGCCGCTGGTGTTTACGCTGGGCTCGGCGGCGGTGCTGACGGCGGGGCGGTTCTATGAGTTCTCAGCGAAGGCGGCAATACGGCTGGGGATGCGGGCGGTGTTGCTGATTGGGGCGGACGAGCGGAACAGGCCGAGGCAGGAGCTGCCGGAGACGATTTGCGTGGCGGAGTATGCGCCGTATTCGGCACTGTTTGGGCAGGCGAGCATGGTGGTGCACCAGGGCGGAGTGGGGACGACGGCGCAGTGCCTGCGGGCGGGGAAGCCGATGTTGATCATGCCGTATTCACACGACCAGCCGGACAATGGCAGGCGGGTGAGGCGGCTGAAGGTGGGTAGGGTGATCCAGAGGAAGAACTATACGCCGGTGCGGGTGGAGAAGAGGCTGCGGGCGATGCTGGAGGAGCCGCAGTTTGCACGGCGGGCGGCGCAGGTGGCGCAGATGCTGGGGAACGAGGACGGGGTGGGGGCGGCTTGCGATGCGCTGGAAGAGCTGTATGCGGGGAGCCGGGAAGAGGCTCCTGGAATCTAGCAAGTCAGCAAGTCAGCGAGTCGGCAAGTCAGCGGGTCAGCGAGGCGGCGGATCAGCATGAAGCCAATCTTGGCGCAAGAACAACCACGTGCCGAGGATGGGGACCCGCCTATTAGAAGAGATCTGCGATTGGTGGGAAGGTTAGCAGGAAGCTTAGAGCCAAGAGCGTGAAGGCGACGGAGCAGGTGAAGCCAAGGGCGACGGTTCTTTTTCGCCAGCGAAATTCCAAGATACCCCAGGTCAATATCCAGAGAAGGATGGCGAGGGTGGTTACGCCGGAGAGCGGGCCGGTGGGTTTGTAGAAGACGAGGGCAGCATTGACGGAGGGCAGTTTGTCAGCGGCGATGGCGCAGATGGACAGGGCGAAGGCGCCGATGGCGGCGGAGAGAATTGCGGCTGCACCGGAGCCGTTGGTGAGCGCGGAAGGATTGGGCGGAGGGGTGGGTGGGGGAGAACTCATTCGACGCCTCCGTGGGAGAGTTGGATGGAGGGGCCGCCCTGGATGGGGGCGTTCTTGTTGAGCATTGCTCCGAAGCATCCGGCGATGCCGGCGGCAATGAACGAGGCGGCGGCGAAGGCAAGCACGGCTGCTCGGAGTTGCTTGTGATTGGCGAGATCACGGCCGTAGCGGATGAAGACAAATGCGACCGTTGTGATGGAGATTGGCGCGAACCAGGCGACGTGCTCTTTCCACTCCATGCCCAGGGAGTGCCAGCCGCTGGTGGCGGGGTTGGACATGAGGAGATGCTGGGGAAACAAGGAGAGGTCGACGGCACCGGGAGGCGGGGTGGCGCGGTACCAGGGATAGATGACATAAGCGCCGGTGAGGACGGCGGCCCAGGCGAGCACGACCATAGCGACGAGATACATGTTGAGGAAGCGGAACTGGCCGGGGGTGGGCGGAGATGGTGGGGACGGGGTGGTGAGGCGGTACAGCTCGAGCAGTGCGCCGGAAGAGGCCAGCAGGTAGAGCGCGCCGAATCCCATGCCGTGAATTAGCGTCCAAAGGGCGCGGGTCGTGATTTCCATTGTGGGTCTCCATTGCTTGGCTGGTGGAGATTGTTGTCTCCCACCCTGAACGCAGAGAACGCGTTTAGGATGGGGCACCCGGCTGGCTCGAATTCACCCGTGCGCATTATCAATTTCCGATGCGGGGGGAACGTGCGGAGATCATAGCGTCTGAGGCGGACTTCTTGTCGGTGTCCTTATCGTTTTTGTCTTTGCCCCAGGTTTTGTAGAGGCCAAGGTAGGCGTAGTTTTCGGTTTGTCCGGCGATGGAGTGGCCATAGGCGAAGAGGAGTTGCAGACCGGGCTGCTTGAAGTGGTAGTAGCCGCCGGCGTCGATCATGGTTGAGGCATGTGTCTGCGCGGCGGCGATGCCTTCGCCGGCGTGGGAGAAGACTTCAGCGGAGAGTTCGAGGCGCTCGTTGACGGTCTTCTTCATGAGGTAGCCGCCGTAGAGGTAGTTCTTGTAGCCGGTCTGCGGAACGACTGTGTAGCCCATGCCGCCGACGAGGCTCCAGGAGCCGAATTCCTTTTCAGCCCAGATGGGCAGCTTGTACCAGACCTTGCCGACGCCGAGGCCCTTGGTGTAGCTGCCGGTAGGGATTTCAAACATGGTGAAGCTGCCGATTCCGGGGCGGTGAGGGGTCTGTTTGATGAAGTTGTATTTGACGCCGAGTTCCATGTCGGTGAGGCCGAAGGCGCTGGGGCCGGCTCCTGCCGGAGCATAGGAGGGGTTGTTGGAAGGGACGACTGCGCCGAAGGGTAGGATGGCGTGAAGCTGGATGTTGGGGATGGCTCCCCAGTTGAATTCAAAGGCGGGGCCAGTGGGGTCAGCTTCGACGGGGGTGCCGTCGAATTGGCTGAAGATGTAGAACTCGTAGTGGTGGAGGTCGACGGGGGTGGGGTCGTCGGTCTGAAAGGGTGGGCCGGCCTGGGCGGTGATCTTTGGGCAGGCGAAAACAAGGAGCAGAAGAATCGCGAGGCTTGCGATGGGGACGGCGGCGCGAGGGGGCGCAATCAAGTTCGGAGAGCGATGGTGATTGCTACCGTTGGGGCGACGGTTCATGAGGAGAATATAGCGACTTTGGAGATTACTTGTGTGAATAGCTCTTTGTTTGGGCGGTGCGGGAGTTGAAGACGGAAAAGCTGCCGTCGGCGTTGGCGGAGACTTTGAGGTATGCGCCGTCGGGGGAGCCTTTGAGATTGGCGATCAGCGGGTCGGCGCTGTTGTGAGCGGCGTCAGAGCCTTCGGCGGTGTGGAGCATATAGAGATCCTGAAGGCCGGGGCTTTCGTGGATGGTTTGCCAGGCCTCAGGGCTGCCGGCTTTGTGCGCGCCGTTGTCCATGATGGCTACGCGGGGGTGAATGGCATCGACGAAGGCCTTGGAGTTGGAGAGATTGAAGCCGTGGTGGTTGACGAGATAGAGATCGACTGAGCCGATGAGGTTGGCGGGGCAGACGAGGGGAATTTCTTTGGCTTTGGTGAGGTCGCCGAGATCGAGGAAGCGGAACCTGCCGTAGGTGAGCAGGAAGCCGGCGGAGCGGGGATTCTCGGTATCGTCGAGGTCCCAGTGGGGCTCGGTGGCGCAGAGGGGATTGGGCTCGGGCTTGATGCCGGGGATTGCGGTGATGTGCTCGCCGTCGGCGGTGAGGACGATGGTTTTGAGGCCGGGGAGGTCGATGGTGTCGCCGGGATGGATGATTCGGCGGGGGGTGGCGCCGATGGCTTTGAGGTAGGCGGCGAAGTCGTGGCGGGTGATGTCAGAGTCTTCGCGGTTTTGGCCGTGGTCGATGAATTCGCCGATGGGGACGCCGGAGGCGACGAGATTGGGAACGCCGCCGACGTGATCGACGTGGAAATGGGTGATGAAGACGTGATCGAGGCGGGTGATGCCGGCGTCGTGCATGGCGGCCTGGATGCGTTTGGTGTCACGGGAATCGGGAGTGGGCCAGCCGGTATCGACGAGGAGGGATGCGCCGGTGGGGGTGACGATGAGGGTGGACTGGCCGCCCTCAACATCGATGGCGTAGATGAGGAGCGGGTGTTTGGCCTGGGCGGAGGCGGGGACGGCGAGGATGGTTGCGAGGGCAAGGGCGACGGCGAGGCGGAGGAAGCGTGTTTTGCGGGAGCGAGTCATTTGCGGGGAGTTTATACGCTGGAGGGGCGTGGGGGAAAGGGGCAGCCGTCAGGAGGGCTTCTTTACTCAGGAATCAACAGGGGGGTTACCTGGCAAGATTTGATTCGATGATTCTTTACAACTGGGCGAGCTTTTTTTACTCGGCGCTTGCCAAGGGCGCGCAATGCAATGAAACTATGGTGTTGAAAAGCACAAGTGAAAACTGGTAGCCGGGCTAGACTCTCTGCATCTTTCCGGCCGAGGAGAAGTTATGCGAATTCGTCCATTGATGTTTTTTGGGGTTCTTTCAGGCGTGTTTCTTCTTCCAACGCTGATGTTTGCACAGTTTCAGCAGCCGACGGATGAAGAGTTAAAGATGACGGCGGATGCGAAGTATCCGGATGCCGCGGCGGTGATTCTTTACCAGGAAGAGAAGGCAGATGACACGCTGCACTACCACAGCAGGTATATGCGGGTGAAGATCCTGAAAGAGTCGGCGAAGGAACTTGCAACCGTAAGCGTCGACTACATCCGTGGGTACAACACGATCGACGCCGTGTCAGGACGGACGATCCATGCGGATGGAACCATTATCCCCTTGAACGTGAAGCCGTCGGACCTGATGGCTGTGAAGGCTGGGGAGACGGAGATTCGCCAGGTGACATTTAACCTGCCGAGCGTGGAGGTAGGAAGCATTCTGGAGTACTCCTACCAGGTCCGCTACCCTGCGAACTCGTATTCGTCTCCTTTCTGGGAGATTCAGGGGCAGTATCCAGTGCGGAAGGCGAAGTATATGTTCGCGCCGTTCCCCGACTTTCTGGGCGCAACGGCGGGGTTGAGCTCACGGGGGATGGTCGGTGCACATGGGGAGGAGCTTACGGATCTCATGTGGTATCCGCATCTGCCAGCCGGGAAGTCAATTTCGCCAAACGCATCGAAGCGAATCGAGCTTGAGTTGAGCGATGTTGGTCCGCTGCCGCGCGAGCGTTGGGCGCCGCCGATCGAGGCCGAGCGGTACGAGGTGCGGTTCTACTATGCGCCGGGGAGCTCAGTGGCGCAGTACTGGACCAATGAAGCGAGTTACTGGCTGAAGGAAGTGGGCCGCTTTGCCGAGGTGTCGGGCACGATCAAGACAGCGGTTGCAAGCCTGGTAGCGCCGGGCGACAGCGATTTGGACAAGGCCAAGAAGCTTTACGCGGCCGTGCAGGGGCTCGAGAATACGACCTTTACGCGGGAGAAGAGCGACGCCGAGCTGAAGCGCGAAGGATTGAAGCCAGTGAAGCGTGCGGAAGATACATGGGCACAGAAGAGCGGGGGCGGAACTGATCTGGCACTGCTGTATCTTGCATTGCTGCGCGGTGCGGGACTGACGGCCTATCCGATGAAGGTGGTTGACCGCGATTTGGGGATATTCAACGCGAATTATCTTCAGTGGAACCAACTGAACGACACGGTGGTGATTCTGAATACGGGCGGGCAGGATATCGTGCTGGACCCTGCGGAGAAGATGTGCCCATTTCAGTTGGTGCACTGGAGGCACTCAGGTGCGGGGGGAATCCGGCAGCAGGAGAAAGGGATTGCGCCATGGGTGACGCCGCTTTCACCTTACACAGCCAACACGATCATTCGACGCGCCGAAGTGACGCTGAGCGCAGATGGCCAAGTGACAGGAAAGCTGAAATTCACCATGAGCGGGCAGGATGCACTGTATTGGCGACAGCGGGCGCTGCGGGTGGATGACGAGACTCTGAAGAAAGATTTTGACGATTGGCTCAAGACGCAGGTTCAGGCTGGAATGGAAGCACACCTGACAGGCTTTTCGAATCTCGACAATCCGAATGCGGATCTGAACGCCACTGCGATAGCGACGGGAAGTCCTGGCTCGGCAATGGGCAAGCGCATTCTTCTTCCGGGCTCGTTTTTCACTACGAGAGAGGACAATTCATTTATTGAGCAGCCCAACCGGCAACTTCCTGTAGACATGCACTACGCGATGCAGGTGAAGGATGGGGTGTTGTACCACTTGCCTGCGGGCTTTGCATTGGAGACGGCGGGGCCGACGGCATCGGTTCCGTGGCCGGGATCTGCGACGTTCGTGATGAAGTCGACGACGAATGGGAACGATTTGACGGTGATGACGACGCTGGCACGAGCGTTCACGATCTTGCAGCCAGAGGAGTATGGTCAGTTGCGCGACTTCTACCAGAAGGTAGCTGCGGCGGATCAGCAGCAACTGGTGCTGCACGCGGTGGATGCACCGAAAGGAAACTGAGAATGGGGCAAGCGAAGGGATTAGCGAGAGGAAATGCGATCCGATTTGGTGGACATTTGCTTCGTTGGGCAGCTTTGGCCGCGATTGTGTTTGTGTGCATGCCGGGTTTTGCGGGGATATTTGGGAAGGCGCCTGTGCCGGACTGGGGGATGCAGGCCTACAAGACGCGCACGCCGGAGTATGCGAAGGATTCGGCGGCGGTGACTTTGTACGACGAGATCGTGGAGACGATCGACAGCAAGGGTCGGGCGGTGGAGCGGGAGCGTGAGGCGATCCGCATCCTGAAGCCGCAGGGGCGCGGACACGGCTGCGCAGTGAGCTACGACGTGGACGAGAAGGTGAACTACTTCCGCGTGTGGACGATTGCGGCCGACGAAAAGCAGTACTTCGCGGAGGATACGGACTTTGTGGAAGAGGGCGGTACGGGGATTCCGGTGATGCTTTCAACGCGCAAGGTGAAGGTGGCTCGACCTCCGGCGGTGGATGTAGGGGCGACGATCATTTGCGAGTCAGAAGAGTTGATGCGACCTTACATGCAGGAGAAGATCTGGGATATCCAGGACGACATCCCGGTGGTGTTCCAGGCGCTGGAGATTGATCTTCCGGCCGGAGAGAAGCACTGGCAGTCGTGGCACAACTACAAGGCAGTTGACCCGGTGGAGGTTGCGCCGAATCACTTCCGTTGGGAGATCAAGGACATGCCGGCGCTGGATTTGAGGGATATTCCATCGCATCCGGTGTGGCAGGCACTTTCGGCACGGATGGCGGTGGACTGGGGCGATTCGGCCGCGGACGGCGTGGACAGCGAATGGAAGTCGATCGGGCAGTGGATGACGCAATTGGAAGCGGATCGTCCGACGCCTTCGCCCGAGATAACGGCAGAGGCGCAGACACTGATTGCAGGTGCGCCGGATTTCTACACCAAGCTGAGCCGGATCACGGAATCGATCCAGAAGAATATCCGGTACTTCATTGTGGAGCGGGGCATTGGCGGCTACCAGGCAAACCGCGCGGCGGACATCTACAGGAACCGCTATGGGGACTGCAAGGACAAGACAACGCTGCTGATTTCGATGCTGCAAGTGGCGGGGATTCATGGGTACTACCTGATGGTGGATGACCGGCGGGGCGTGGTTGATCCGCAGGCGCCGTCGCTGGCGGGAAACCACATGATCACGGCGATCGAGATTCCGCCGGATGTGAATGACCCCCGGCTGAAGGCGATTGTGACGGGGAAAGACGGCAAGCGTTACCTGATCTTCGATCCGACGAACGAGCGCGTGCCGGTGGGGATTCTGCCGGAGTATGAGCAGGGGAGCTACGGTTCGCTGGCGGCAGGAGACGCGAGCCAGGTGATTGCGCTGCCGGTGCTGCCGCCCGATGCAAACACCAATGAGCGCACGGGCAAGTTCACACTGGGAGCGGATGGAACGCTGACCGGGAGTGTGGATGCGATACGCAGCGGCGCAAGCGGCGGCGAGTTGCGGAATGCGCTGAAGTACTCG
>Ga0302274_10002676_pt1 | contig 16174 bp, 8 predicted proteins | sample III_Bog_N2_1_FD_198755 | JGI IMG/M metagenome (GOLD analysis project Ga0302274, IMG submission 198755) | Peat permafrost microbial communities from Stordalen Mire near Abisko, Sweden - III_Bog_N2_1 | ecosystem: Environmental > Terrestrial > Soil > Wetlands > Peat | place: Sweden: Abisko...
AACCGCTGCGCTCCCGCGTAAGCCGACCGCGACAAAATGAACACTCTCTTGTCCTGCGAAGCCGCCTGCTGTCCCTCGCTCACGCCGCCCACATGAAACAGCGGATAGATATTCGCGTACCGCGCGCCCGATCCAATCGCCATCTTGTTCGTCACAAGAATGTTGTCTTCCCGTGCCTCAGTCTCCGGCTCATCCGTATCCAGCCACCACGCATCCACGCCTTTCGCAAACAGCGCCGTATTCGCGTTCTCCCAATACTGCTTCCGCGCCGCATCGTTCGTCGGGTCGTACAGCGCCTGCCCCACCGGATGAAAACTCGGCTGCGTCGTCTTCGCAATAAACCAACCGTTTTTGTTGAACTCGTCATACGTCGCCGATCCCGGCCTGAAGTACGGCCAGATCGAAACCATCAGATGAAAGTGTTCCTTGTGCAGCGTGTCAATCAGCCCCTGGGGGTCGGGATAGTGCTCGTTCCACTTCATCTCCCCCATCGTGATCCACCAAAACCAGTCCTGCACAATGTTGTCCACCGGAATATGCAGTGCGCGATACTTCGCCGCCACCGTTTCAATCTCCGCCTGCGACTCATACTTGTTCTTGCACTGCCAGAACCCGTAAGCCCACTTGCCAAACAGCGGAACCTCGCCCGTGAGCTCCCGGTACCGCGCAATAATCTGGTCCGGCTCCGGCCCGTAAATAAAGTAGTAGTCCACCCGGTCCGCAACCTCCGCGCTCATGTACAGCCCATGCACAAACCGGTTGTTCACCACGCTCCGCGATGGGTTATTCCAAAAAATCCCATATCCGTTCGTCGACACCAGCAGCGGAACCGCAATGTTCGTGTTCTCCTGCGACAGGTCCACCGTCTCCCCGCGATAATTCCATACGCCCGCCTGGTGCTGCCCCAGCCCATAAAACCCCTCGTGGCTCCCATAAATCGGGAAGGACACTTCCGCATGGAACGTCTTCTCCCCATTCACCTCCACCGGCCGCAAACTCCTGTACCCATCCGTCGTCAGCATCTTTCCGCGCATCCCGCGTCCGGTTGACCCCGGCCCTGTCGCGCCTGCGCCGGTCTCACCCTCCGGCGCAATGTAGTGCACCGCCCCGCTCCCGCGCTCCACCATCACCCGCAGCTTCGCCGTCGACAGAAAAATCGCCCGGTCATCCGAGCTCACCTGGAACTCCGCCGCCGGCCAGTCATTCTTCACTACCACCCAATCCTTCGCGGGCCCAGCCCCCGGGCCCGCATCGCCAACCGGCGCATACGTCACATGCACCAGGTCCTCGGCGTCCACATCCAGCCGCAGCACCCCATCCTTCTGCTGCACCTCAAGCCCCTTGGCCGTCTTTTGAAAACTCACCACCGGATTCGGCGTATTCCACTGCGCCATCGCCCCCGGCGCAACCAATCCCGCCACACCAAACCAAGCCAAAACTCCAAAAAAGACAGGCCGCTTCATCGTGGAATTCCCCTTCTCAATCGCTTTACCAACCCGCACCAGTCTACGCCAGCAAATTCCCATCTCGGCAAACGGGTACAGATGCGTATTGGAAAACACAATCCCTCCTCGCCTCTTTCGCGTTACACTTCCGTTAACCTCCGGGAAAACAAAACCATGCGAACCTACGCGACCATGCGGTTCACTCTCTTGCTCCTTTTCCTTGCTGCCCCGGCCATCCTCCGCGCTCAATTCCAGCCGCCCACCCCGGAAGAGCTCAGCATGACCGCCGACCCCAATGCCCCCGGCGCCGCCGCTATCTACCTCTATCGCGAAGAAGTTACGGACGACTTCAACCACTTCTGGAGCGTCCACGAGCGCATCAAGGTCCTCACTGAAAAAGGCAAAGAGCTCGCCACCGTCCGCATTCCGTACGAGCACGGATTCGACAATGTCACCGACATCCAGGGCCGCACCATCCACGCCGACGGCACCATTGTCCCCCTCACCGCCAAACCCGCTGACCTCATGGACTTCAAGTCCAAGCTTTTTCAGGTCAACACCGTCGTCTTTACCCTGCCCGCAGTGGAAGTCGGCAGCATTCTGGAGTACCGCCTCAAGGTCCGCTCGCCTGACTCCCGCGTCTCCCAGCCCCACTGGGACATCCAGCAGCCCTTCTTCATCCGCAAGGCCCACTACAGCTTCCATCCCTTCCTCTTGCCCGGCCATTACATCACCGGAACCGACGGGGAAACCCTCACTCGCCTCATGTACTCCGCGCGCCTCGCCACAGACGTCAAAGTCGCTCGCGACGAACGCCTCGACATCTACTCCCTCGACCTCGCCAACATCCCCGCCGTCCCCGTCGACGACTGGATGCCGCCCCTCAACACCCTCAAGTGGCGCGTCGAGTTCTACTACACCAACGCCATTTCCGGGCCCGCCTTCTGGGAAGAGGCCGGCAAGCACTGGGCCAAGCGAGCCGACGAATTCACCAACCCCACCGCCGCCATCAAAACCGCCGTCGCCACTCTCGTCGCGCCCGCTGATACGGACGACCAGAAGGCTCGCAAAATCTACGCTGCCGTGCAGAAGCTCGACAACACCGACTTCACCCGCAAAAAGTCCGAGGTCGAGCGCAAACAGGCCGGCCTCAAAGACATCCACAAGGCGGAAGACGTGTGGAAGCAGCAAAGCGGTTCCGGCGACGACATTGCCCTGCTCTTCATAGCCCTGGCCCGCGCCGCCGGCCTCAAGGTCTATCCCGCGCAGGTCGTCAATCGCGACCGCGCCATCTTCGACAGCCGCTACTACAACACTCACCAGCTCGACGACTACCTGGCCATCGTCTCCATCGATGGGAAAGACGTCTACCTCGATCCCGGCCAAAAAATGTGCCCCTACGGCAATCTGCACTGGAAGCACACCCTTGCCTCCGGCTTTCGCCTCACTGACAAGGAAGCGGCCCCCGTCTCTACCCCCGGCGGCAATTACAAGGCCGCTGTCACCCAGCGTGTAGCCCAGCTCTTCCTCGAACCCACCGGCGACTTGAAAGGCAGCGTCCGTTTCATCATGTCCGGCCCCGAAGCTCTCCATTGGCGCCAGCTCACCCTGCGCAACGATCCCGAAGAAGTCAAGAAGCGGTTCAACGAGTCCATGCAGGACGAATTCCCCGACGGCGTCCAGGCCGACTTCGACCACTTTCTCGCCCTCGACGACTACACCGCCAACCTCATTGGCGTAGTCAAAATCAGCGGCAGCATCGGCACGGCCACCGGCAAGCACGTCTTCCTTCCCGGCCTGTTCTTTGAGTCACGAGCCAAGAATCCCTTCGCCACGCAGGAGCACCGCACCACCCCCATCGACGTTCACTACGCCCGCATCGAGGAGGACGACGTCACCTACCACCTGCCTGCCGGCATCACCCTTGAAACCGCGCCCCAGCCGGCCAATGCTTCCTGGCCTGACCGAGCCATCCTCAAAATTGGAGCCGAGTCGACAGCCGACAGCGTGAACGTCACCCGCACCCTGGCTTACAACTTCACCCTCCTCGACCCCAAGGACTACCCCAGCCTCCACGACTTCTACCAGAAAGTAGCCACCGCCGATCAGCAGCAGCTAGTCCTGACGCGCACGCCAACCGCCACCGGCGGCAACTGAAAACCAAGGAGCTAGACCGTCGTGCCCACCATCGGCCCACACATCACGCTTCCACCAAAGGCTGGTTCCATGCGAATCCGTGCATTCGTGTTTACTCTTACGCTCTTGTCTCTTGTTCTGACAGCTCCGACCATCCTCCGCGCCCAATTCCAGCCGCCCACCGACGAAGAACTCAAGATGACCTCGGATCCGAAAGCCCCCGGCGCGGCCGCGGTCTATCTCTATCGGGAAGATGTCACCGACGACACGTCCCACACGCACACCATTTATGAGCGGATCAAGATTCTCACTGAGAAAGGGAAGGACCTGGCCACCAACCATTTGTCCTATCTCCGCTACACAGATACCGTTTCTGATGTTCAGGGTCGCACCATCCACTCCGACGGCACCATCATCCCTCTCACCGCCAAACCCTCCGACCTGATGGCTTTTAAAGCAGGATTCTTTGAAGTCGACGAAATCGTCTTCACCCTGCCCAGCGCCGAAGTCGGCAGCATCCTCGAGTATCGCCTCACGATCACGGCAGGTCCTTTCTCATCGGCAACACCCATATGGGATGTTCAAACCCCCTATTTCGTCCACAAGGAGCACTTTCAATTCCACGACGCAGTCACCCCCGGCTATTACATCCCCGACCGGAATGGCGAACCGCTCGACCGCCTCATGACCACGGAATTCCTCCCCGCCGGCACCGTCGTCAGCTTCAACAAATCCAAGAGCGTTTTCAGCCTCGATCTCACCGACCTTCCCGCGATTCCCGACGAAGACTGGACCCCGCCGCTCAATCGCCTCAAGTGGCGTGTCGAGTTCTACTACACCAACTCCAAAACACCCGTCCAATACTGGGAGTCATCTCTGAATCTGTGGACGAAAGACGCTCAGGACTTCACTTCCCCGTCCGGCAGCCTGAAGAAGGCGGTGTCTGCCATCGTCGCTGAAGGGGATACCGACGACCAGAAGGCTCGGAAAATCTATGCTGCCGTCCAGAAACTCGACAACACTTCCTTCAGTCGCACCCGGTCGGAGGCGGAGCGAAAGAAGGAGAAGTTAAAGGTCATTCGCAAAGCCGACGACGTCTGGAAGAACCAGAGCGGCAGCCGCGACGAGCTTGCGCTTCTCTTTATCGCGCTCGCCCGCGCTGCAAACCTCAATGCCCTGCCCTTGCAGGTTGTCAACCGCGACCGCGCCATCTTCGATAGCCACATGCTTTCCACCAGGCAGTTGGATGACTACTTGGCAGACGTCCTCATCGATGGCAAAGACGAATACCTCGATCCCGGAGAGAAGCTGTGTCCCTACGGCACTCTTCACTGGAAGCACACCCTGGCATCCGGATTCAAGCTTGGAGACAAAGGCCCGGTTACCACTCCCGCAATCTCCTTTAAGAGCGCCATCGTTCACCGCGTCGCCGACTTGAATGTTGACCCCACCGGAAATGTCACCGGAACCGTCTTTTATGCGATGAGCGGGCCGGATGCCCTCAAATGGCGCCAACTCTCGCTTGAAAATGATCAGGACGAGGTGAAGAAGCAATTCAAGGAAGCCACCCAGGACGATCTGCCCGAAGGCGTTCAATCCGAATTTGATCGCTTTCAGGCGCTCGACGATCCCACTGTCGACCTCGTTGCTCAGCTCAAAATTACTGGAAACCTCGGGTCGATCACGGGAAAGCACTTTGTTCTGCCCGGACTCTTCTTTCAGTCGCGCGGTAAGCATCCGTTCGTCGCCCAGGACAAGCGGATCACTCCCATCGATGTCCATTACCCCAAGCTCCAGCAGGACGATGTGACCTATCGCCTCCCACAGGGATTCTCCCTCGAAAGCACATTGCAGCCCGCAAACACATCCTGGCCCAGCCACGCGATGCTCAAGGTCGCTTCGAGCGGATCCGCAGGCAGCGCCAAAATCACCCGCTCGCTCGTCTACAACTTCACTCTTCTCGACGCCTCGGACTACGCCAGCCTCCACGACTTCTACCAGAAAGTAGCCGCCGCCGATCAACAGCAGCTAGTCCTCACCCGGACCCCCACCGCCACCGGCGGAAACTGATCCAGAAGGAGCAAGACCGCCGTGCCCAACATCGCCTCCCTCGTCACGATTGAAGGAAAGACTCGTTCCATGCGGATCCATGCAGTAGTGCTCGCTCTTGCGCTCTTGTCTCTTGTTCTTGCATCTCCGGCCCTCCTTCGCGCCCAGTTCCAGGCCCCCACTCCCGAAGAGCTCAAGATGACCGCCGACCCCAAGGCTCCGGGCGCCGCCGCCGTCTACCTCTACCGCGAAGAGACAACCGACGATGCGCTGCACTACCACAGCTACTACGAGCGCATTAAAATCCTCACCGAAAAAGGCAAGGAACAGGCGACCATCCGCACTCCCTACGAACGTGGAAACTTCAAGGTGACCGACATCAAAGGGCGCACCATCCACGCCGATGGAACCGTCGTCCCCCTCACCGCCAAGCCCACCGATCTAATGGACTTCAAGTCCAATTCCATGCAGATCAACCAGATGGTTTTCACCTTGCCCAGCGCCGAGGTCGGCAGCATCCTCGAGTACCGCCTCCAGATCCGCTATGACGACAATTGGGTCTCGTCGCCGACCTGGGAAATCCAACAGCCCTTCTACGTCCACAAGGCTCACTACTTTTTCAACCCCGAAAGCACTACTGGGCACACCATCAGCGATAACCGCGGTCAGAACCTCGACAAAATCATGTACGCCGTGAACGGTATCCACGCCAATCAGGTCGTTCGAGACACAATGGGCCGCTTTTCCATCGATCTCACCGACATACCCGCCATTCCGAGCGACGATTGGATGCCGCCCCTCAACACTCTCAAATGGCGCGTCGAGTTCTACTACACCTACGCCAGTTCCGGCCCTCAGTTTTGGGAGTCCGAGGGCAAGCACTGGGCAAAGGAGACTGACCATTTCACCGACCCGTCGAGCGGCCTGAAAAGCGCAGTCTCCCAGATCGTCGCCCCCGGCGACACCGACGAGCAGAAAGCCCGCAAAATCTATGCTGCCGTCATGAAACTTGAGAACACCCATTTCACCCGCAGAAAGTCCGAGGCCGAGCGCAAGGTCGAGAAGCTGAAAGCCATTAAAGACGCTGAGGACGTCTGGAAGCAGCAAAGCGGTTCCGAAGACGAAATCGCGCTTCTCTTTGTCGCCTTGGCGCGCGCCGCCGGCCTCAAAGTCTGGCCTATGAAAGTGGTCGATCGCAGCCGCGCCATCTTCGACGTGACCTACCTCAGCGCCGAACAATTGGACGACTACATCGCCATCGTAGAGTTGGGCGGGAAAGACGTCTACCTCGACCCAGGTCAAAAGATGTGCCCCTTCGGGAGCCTCCATTGGTCGCATGCGATCGCATCCGGTTTCCGCCTTTCGGAAAAGGGTGCCACCCTCGCAACCACTCCCGCTCAGACTTACAACGATGCGGTCGTCAAGCGCGTCGCCGACCTCGAACTAGACGACCAGGGCGCCGCCAAGGGCTTCGCCCGGTTCATCATGACTGGGCCGGAAGCGCTCCGCTGGCGTCAGTTAGCGCTTGAGAACGATCAGGACGAAGTCAAGAAGCAGTTCAACGAGTCCATCCAGGACGAGTTCCCTGACGGAGTGCAAGCCGACTTCGACCACTTCCTCGCCCTCGATGATCCCAATGCCGATCTCATGGCCATCGTCAAAGTCAGTGGCAACCTTGGCTCCCAGACCGGCAAACGCTTCTTCCTCCCCGGCTTCTTCTTTGACTCCCACGCAAAACACCCCTTCGTGGATCAAAGCACGCGCGAGACTCCCGTCGATGTTCGTTACCCCAAAAGGGAAGCGGATGACGTCTCCTACGATCTGCCCCCCGGCTTCGCCGTCGACAGCGCGCCCAAGTCCGATTCCACTACATGGCCCGATCACGCCGTACTCAAGTCCGGTTCTGAAATCAAGGGAAATACAGTCAGAGTCGCCCGAGTCATGGTCTACAACTTCACCCTCCTACCCCCCAAGGACTACCAGGGCCTCCACGACTTCTACCAGAAAGTAGCCACCGCCGATCAACAGCAAGTGGTCCTCACCCGCACCCTCGCCACCGCCGCCGCAGCTTCCGGCACCAACTAATCGTCCAAGGAGATCGAGTGCACACCACCCATCCATCCCGCCTTATTCCATCGCGCTCGCTCCTCACCCACTCGCTCCCCGTCCGCCTGCTCCTCGCCGCGCTCCTCCTCTGCGCTTCCCGCCCCGCCCACGCCGGCATGTTCGGCCACTCCCAGCCCGTCCCCCAATGGGGCCTCGACGCCTACAAAACCCACACCCCCGACTCCGCCAAAGACGCCGCTGCCATCGTCCTCTACGACGAGTATGTCGAGACCGTCGACGCCCAGGGCCGCGCCGTCGAACGCGAGCGCATCGCCAAGCGCATCCTCAAACCCCAGGGCCGCTCTGAAGGCGCCTGCGGCGTCTCCTATAGCGAAGACGAGAAAATCAACTACTTCCGCGCCTGGACCATCGCCTCCGACGAAAAGCAATACGAGGCCCAGCCCACTGACTTCACAGAGGAGGGCGACACCGGCGTTCCCGTCATGCTCTCCACCTGGAAGGTCCGCATCGCCCACCCCCCCGCCGTTGACGTCGACTCCACCGTCATCTGCGAGTCCGAGGAGCTTCTAACGCCGTACATCCACGAGAACATCTGGCGAATCCAGAGCGGAATACCCATCGTCTTCCAGGCCCTCGAAGTCGATCTCCCAGCAGGCCGCGCCCACACTCAGTCCTGGCACAATTTCAAGCCCGTCCAGCCAGTCGAGGTCGCTCCCAACCACTGGCGCTGGGAAGTCAAAGACATGCCCGCGCTTACTCTGCGCGACATCCCCTCCGGTCCTGAATGGGCCGCCATGGCCGCCCGGATGTCCGTTCAATGGGGCGATGCCGCCGTCGACGGCACCGATAATCAGTGGCGCGCCATCGGCCAGTGGATTACCACCCTTGAAGCCAACCGCCCCGATCCATCCCCTGAAATCACCGCCCAGGCCCAGAGCCTCATCGCCGGCGCGCCCGACTTCTACACCAAACTCTCCCGCATCACCGACTTTATCCAGAAAAATATCCGCTACTTCATCGTCGAGCGCGGCATCGGGGGCCTGCAGGCCAACCACGCCGCGGACATCTACCGCAACAAGTACGGCGACTGTAAGGACAAAACCACCCTGCTCATCTCCATGCTCCAGGTAGCCGGAATCCATGCATTCTACGTCCCCGTCGACGACCGCCGCGGCATCGTCGATCCCGACGATCCATCCCTCTACGGCAACCACATGATCACCGCCATCGAGGTTCCTGCCGACGTCCAGGACCCGCGCCTCCAGGCCATCGTCAAGGGCAGAGACGGCAAGCGCTACCTCATCTTCGACCCCACCAACGAGCGCACCCCCGTCGGCAACCTGCCCTCCTACGAACAAGGCGGTTACGGCACCCTTGCCGCCGGCGCATCCAGCCAGGTCATCGCCCTGCCCATCCTTCCCCCTGACGCCAACGGCAACGACCGCAAGGGAACCTTCACTCTCGCCCCAGACGGCACACTCGCCGGCTCCGTCGAGTCCGTTCGCTCCGGCAGCGGCGGCGGTGAACTCCGCAACATTCTCAAGCGTTCCGATGAAAAAGAGCGCCGCGAAGCTTTGGAAGCATCCATCGCGCGCGATGTCCCCGGTGTCGTTCTAAATTCCTTCCAATATGTCCAGCCGAGCGATCTGGACAAGCCCATCGAAATCCACTACCAGCTCACCGCCGCCCAGTACGCCCACTCCGCCGGCTCGCTCCTGCTTGTCCGCCCGCGCGTCGTGGGGTCTGACATGCTGCCCTTCAACGACAAGCCGCGCACCGTCCCCATCGACCTGAACGCCACCGGCCGCTGGCACGACTCGTTCGATATCACTCTGCCCGCCGGCTACGTCGTGGATGAAACACCCGATCCCGTCAATGTGGATGCCGATTTCGCCACCTACCACTCCACCGTCACCGCCAAAGGCAACCAGCTCCACTACGAGCGGGAGTTGGTAGTCCGCCAGGTCCAGCTCCCCGCCGACAAGGCCGCCGCCTTCCGCCATTTGGAAAGCGCCATTCTCAGCGACGAGAAAGGCACCGCTGTCCTTAAAAGGCAATGAGATGTGCCGGGCTGCTTACTTCCCCGCATACCTCTTCGTCGTTCCCGTCCGCGAATTCGTCACCGAAAAGCTTCCGTCCGCGTCCGCTGCCACCTTCAAATACGCCCCATCCGCGCCGCCCTTCACATTCGCAATCAGCGGGTCCGCGCTGTTATGCGCCGCGTCCGACCCTTCGGCCGTATGCAGCATCCACAGGTCCTCAAGCCCCGGGCTCTCATGCACCGTCTGCCACGCCTCGGGACTTCCCGCCTTGTGCGCACCGTTGTCCATAATCGCCACCCGCGGATGAATCGCATCTACAAACGCCTTTGAATTCGACAGGTTGAATCCGTGGTGGTTGACCAGGTACAAATCCACCCTCCCAATCAGGTTTTCCGGGCACACCAGCGGAATCTCCTTCGCCTTGGTCAAATCCCCCAGGTCGAGGAAACGAAACTTCCCAAACCGCACCAGGATCCCCGCCGACCGCGGGTTCTCCGTCTCATCCAGATCCCACTTCGGCTCGCTTGCGCAATTCGGATTCGGCTCCGGCTTCACCCCCGGAACCTTCGCAATGTGCTCCCCATCCGCCGTAATCACAATCGTGTCCAGCCCCGAAATGCTGATCGTGTCCCCCGGATGCACAATACGCCGCGGCTTGCCCTCAATGGCCTTCAGATACGCGGCATAATCGTGGCGCGTAATATCGGAGTCCTCGCGGTTCACCCCGTGATCCAGAAACTCTCCCACCTCGATATGCTTCACCAGCTCCGGAACGCCGCCCACGTGGTCCGTGTGAAAGTGAGTGATCAGCACATGATCAATCCGTGTGATCCCGGCGTCGTGCATGGCTGCTTGAATTCGTTCGGCATCTCTCCCGGTTTGCCCGCTCCCGTTCGGCCATCCCGTATCCACCAGCAGCGACGCGCCCGTAGGCGAAACCAGCAGCGTAGACTGGCCTCCCTCCACATCGATCGCATAAATCAGCAAGTGTTGTCCCGCGCCCTGCGCCCACCCGACCGGCGGCACCGCCACCAGAGCCAGCCAGTACAGTGCTATTGCAAGAGAGGAGAGTGCCGCAAACCGGACAGCGGCCAGCCCATTCCGAGAGTTGAGCGAGTAAGTTTCGGCAGCAATTCGCATGCGCGCCAGTGTACTCGTTTTCCCGCCGTCCCGACAAAGGCCGCCGCCCCGCCTCCAACCGGGTCCAACTGGTGTAGACTAATCAAGACCCCAAAAAGCCGGTTCGCCCCTCAGCGAACCGGCTCCATTGTGTCGGGACGTGGCTCAGCCTGGTAGAGCACTCGCTTGGGGTGCGAGGGGTCGGCAGTTCAAATCTGCCCGTCCCGACCATTTAATCTCATTCCCGCCTTGAATCTTTCCAAAGCAGTGCATTCCTGACTGCCGACCACGAAGCACCCCGACCTGCGCTGCAGCGAAGCGGAAGCGCACCGGTCCGATCTGAGAGGGGTGCGAGGCGAAGCCGAGCCTGCGGCAGTTCAAATCTCCCCGTCCCGACCATCTATTACTTTCTACAATTGCGTTCGTATCCGCACTCCCTCCGCAACTGGCGCCCGCGAAGCGCCCCATCTCTCCCCGGACTCGGGCAAAATGGAAAGGGATGTGAAGAATTCGAAAGCCATTGCGCTTTCCAATTCCGCACATCCCAGATTCTTTCAGTCTTTCGGCTGGGCTTTGACGCAGCCGCCTACGGTTTGGGAACGCTGTTGATGGTCTTCAGAACGCGCGAGACGATCTGGTACGGATCGGCTTCCGAATTCGGACGGCGATCTTCCAGGTAGCCCTTGTAGCCGTTCTTGATGAAGTTCACGGGCAGGCGGATGGAGGCGCCGCGGTCAGAGAGGCCATAGCTGAACTTGTCGATGGACTGAGTTTCATGCAGGCCGGTCAGGCGCAGATGGTTGTCCGGGCCGTAGACGGCGATGTGCTCGGGAATGTGCTCGGAGAAGGCCTTCATGAGGGCCTCGAGATATTCCTTGCCGCCGGTTTCGCGCAGGTACTTGGTGGAGAAGTTGCAGTGCATGCCGGAGCCGTTCCAGTCGCCCTTGAGCGGTTTGCAGTGAAGGACGACGTCGACTTCGTACTTCTCGCACAGGCGGATGAGCAAATAGCGGGCGGCCCAGACGTCGTCGGCTGCCTTAGCAGAGCCCTTGGCGAAGATCTGGAACTCCCACTGGCCTTTGGCGACCTCGGAGTTGATTCCCTCGTGGTTGATGCCGGCGGCAAGACAGGCTTCCCAGTGCTCTTCAACAATGGTGCGGGCGAGGCTGCCCATGTATTTGTAGCCGACGCCGCAGTAGTAAGGGCCCTGAGGAATGATAGGTTGACCGCCAGCCGGCCAGCCAAGCGGGGCGCCGTCCTTGTAAAGAAAATACTCCTGCTCAAGGCCAACCCACAGGTCGGGATCGTTCTCAATGGTGGCGCGGTAGTTGGTGGAGTGGGGCGTCCCATCAGGGTGCATGACTTCGCTGAGGACGATATAGGCATCCTTGCGGCTGATATCGGGATAAAGCGCCACCGGCTTCAGCACGCAGTCTGACTTGCTGCCCTCAGCCTGTTGGGTGGAACTTCCGTCAAAGCCCCAAAGCGGCAAATCTTCCAAGGTGGGTGGCTTCTCAAATGATTTGAGCAGACTTTTGCCGCGCAGCCCAGGGACGGGTTTGTAGCCGTCAAGCCAGATGTATTCGAGTTTGTACTTGGTCATGAGTCTCCTGTTTGAAGAAGGAATTGTTTGAGGGACAGATTCAAGTCTAGTGAAGAATGGATAAAGAAAAGATAAAGAATTCATAAGTGTCCGCCCCGTTCAAGCAAGACTTTCTCGCAGCGGAAAGCTCAAACGGGTGATCGGCCGGGCAGCGTCACTGCGGCAGCCGGTAGGGGCGGCCGCGGTACATGCCCACCTGCTCTACTGACCGCACTCGAATCACCTGGACCGTCGTATTGTCGCCGCCATCGATCTCAACCGCCCGCTTTACGAGTTCGCGGGCAATCTCGTCCACGCTCTTGCTCTGCGCGGCAATACTGGCCATCTCCCGGGGGCTCATCTCGTCGTGCAAGCCATCCGTCGAAAGAACCAGCACATCTCCAGCCTGCAGCGTGATTGCCGTTGTATCCGCGGCCACAAACATCTGCGGTCCCAGCGAGCGGGTCAGCACATGCCGCGATTCGGAAACGGCCATTTCGCCGGCGGAGATCAGGCCCATCTTCCTCTGCTCGTTCACAAAGGTATGGTCCTGCGTGATTTGTTTGGGCTGACCATCGCGAACAAGATAGCAGCGCGAGTCGCCGACATGCGAGACAATGGCCTGATCGTGCCTTACCGCACAGGCCACCAGGGTCGTGGCCATGTTCTTTCCCCGGTATTCCGCCGTCAAGGTGCAATCGTGTACTGCCGCATTGGCGTGCTGAATCAGGCGCGGCAGCAGGCTGATAAGCATCGTGCCGGACTGGGCCGTGGCAAACTCCCCGGTCATTACAGATATGGCAGTCGCCGAAGCAACTTCGCCCAAATCCATGCCGCCCACTCCGTCGGCAACGGCAAACAGATACCCGTGGGTCCGTGCTTGTTGACGCGAGGCTGGGATGAACGAACCCATTGCGTCCTCGTTGTTGGTGCGCACCTTCCCAAAATCGCTTGCCTGACCAAACTGCAATTCCAACATGGGCGCCGCCGCCTCAGACACCCACCACTTTCCCCGTGGATGAATGCCCCTTTGAAAGAGATACGAAGAATTGATTTCAAACAAATGCTGGGTGGTTCTCCGCGCATCGTCCTCAGTAAAGAGAATCGAAGGCAGACGCCACCCAGCACAGTTGAGGGTTAGGTTGACGTGTTCTTAAACGGACGACTTCGAAACGAGCAGGACCGCTTTGCCTTTCTTCTGCGAGGAGCGGATAAAGTAAATCGCGCCGTAAATGCCCCAAACAGCGGCAATACCCACCGCCAGCAGCGGTTCCTTGAACGTGCCCAACCCGAAGGCGGGGCTGATGATGTAGAACGCCATGCATACCAGGTTCGCAAGCAAACCGAATCCGGGGATGAGAGTGTGCTTGATGAAGCTATAGTCTGGGCGCCCATGGAAGGCCACGATGCACAGGAAGCAACTCAATGCGTAGAGGATGAACGTGCCGAAGTTGGAGGTCAATGTGATGGTCAGCAGTGAATTCGGCAACCCAGCCAGTTGGTCGTGAGAAAGGTAGCCGAAGTTGGAGAAAATTCCATGAGGCAGAGCGGCGATTGCAGCATCGGTCGGTGCGCCGGCGTCGCCGAATACCAGGCTGACGGCGATGACGCCGATGACTGCGGAGATCGCGACCAGGGTCCAGATTGCCTTGCGCGGCGAGAGAGACTCAGCATGAAGAATGCCGAAGTGCTCGGGCGCTTCGTCGTCCTTGCCCATGGCATACGTCACGCGAGCGCCGGTGTTCATGCAGCTCAGCGTTGTGCCGATGAGCGCGAAGAACACGGTGACCGCCTCAGCCAGCATGAAGTACTTCCCATGCCCCTGGCCCAGCAACCCGTCGCCGACAATAATCATCATGTCGCCGATAGGTGCGGCGGAACTGGATGCGCTCGCCATTGTGTACCCTGAATTGAGAAAGTAGTTCGCCGCGAAATACTCGATTAGATAGCAAACCAACCCCTGAATTAACAGCGATGCGATCACAGCGATTGGAATATGTTTGGTCGGATTCTTTGCCTCGCCTCCCATCGAAGTGACCGATTCAAAGCCAACCAGGATGAGAATGGCAACCGTGGCCTGAATGAACAGGTAGCTGAATTTGTGCGGCGCGATCACCGACATCGCATTCGGGTGCGCGAGGAACGCTCCCGTGGAATCCTTCTCCGTATAGTCGATGGTAAAGGGAACCGGCTTGCCTGCCGAATCAAGCAGCGGCAGAGGGTTTCCGGTGGCATCGCGCACGGTCGTGCCATCTTTGGCTGTCGCGAACTGATAAGTGTAAGTAGCCAGCGATTGCCCGTCATACTGGAAGGAAGGTGTGCCGGCAGGATGGCTGACGCGGTAGCCGATTGCCAGAATGCTGAAGACGATGAGCGCTGAGATCTGAATCACATTGATAGCCAGGTTCACAGCCGTCGATGCGCCTGCGCCCTTCGATGCGATCCAGCCAACAAAAATCGAGAACACCACCGCAACCAATGCCATGAACACCGGCCCTGGGTTCGATCCGCTCATGACGTTGGGATAGAGGAAGCCGACGACATAACCGCAGAAGATGCCGGTCGTGGCAACCATCACGCCAGGATAGACCCAGTAATAGAGATGCGAGCCCCAGCCGACGACGAACTTGGCGATTCGGGCGTACTTGAACATCTTGTCCTGCGACAAAAGAGCCTGTTCGGCATAGTAGTAGCTGGAGCCTGTGCCGGGATAAAGCTTGGAGATTTCTGCGTAGGCCACAGCGGTAGCCAGACAGAGCAGCAGGGCGCCGAAGATACCCAGCCACATTGCTGGCGCTGTGGTGCCGGTGGTGGCCTGGATGTAGAAGGTGAGCCACAAGAAGGCTCCAGGGGCGATAAGAGCCATTGCGTTGCTGGTCAATCCGGTAAGGCCCAGAGTGGCCTGCATCTGAGGTGCTTTCTGTTCTGCCATGAGCATTCTCCTGGAAAGTGAGTTTCGTGGATTGGCTCCCAATGGTTGGCCATTGGGAGCCTTGTAGTTTGCCGGTCTTTCGATCTGCCGGCCGGATAGTTGCGAGCAAGCTCAACGAGTTACTTGAAGGCCAGCTCTGCGCTGATGCCGTCGCTCCGCTATTTCCCGGTAATGTTGCTGCCGAAGATGAACCCGAACTCAAGTACGGCCCGGAATTGGCTCGTGTCCGCTCCCGTCTTGCCAAAGACATCGCCTGTCGTGCTGCTCGTTGCATGCACCACCGCTAGATCGCTGCGAAGGAACATGCCTCCCTTTTGGTAGGTTGGCGTCGCAGTAAAAGTTACGCCTCCGCTGCCCGCTCCAAAGCCCACCAAGTTGAACGATCCGTCGGTAGCACTCCCCGAACTCTTGAGGAATTCCACGCGCGCCGGAAGCGAGAAGCCGCTCTTGAAGGCGTAGCTGGCGTTGATCGCGCCGCCGGTTGTGGATGTGCCCTTGAGGACGCCGACCTTCGGGAAGATGGGCACCTTGCCGTACTGGAAGTACGGGGAAACGATCCATGGGCCCTTGGCGTACGTATAGATCACCGCGTGCATGTAACTGTTGTTCACGACCCCTGTGGCCGCCGTTGTATAGGCGGTTTGCCCGAGGTTCCCCATCCCGTCGTACACCAGGCTATGAGGCCCCTTCGTAAGGGTCAGCGAACCCGAGAGCCAAGAGTAGCGGTCGGAATAGTAACCATCGTTCCAACTGACCGAACCGGACAGGTATTTACCCAAAGTTTGATTCACCTGAAGGCCGC
>Ga0302274_10002690_pt1 | contig 16122 bp, 13 predicted proteins | sample III_Bog_N2_1_FD_198755 | JGI IMG/M metagenome (GOLD analysis project Ga0302274, IMG submission 198755) | Peat permafrost microbial communities from Stordalen Mire near Abisko, Sweden - III_Bog_N2_1 | ecosystem: Environmental > Terrestrial > Soil > Wetlands > Peat | place: Sweden: Abisko...
TTTCCCTTGCTTCTTTCAAAAGCTTATCCCTTTCATTGCGTGCTTCCAGCAGAATAGCTTCGTTGCTCGATTTTAGCGCAGCCATTTCTTCCTTTGCTCTTTGAGCAGAGTCAAGTGCTTCCTGAATAGAGTTCTCCCTTTCTTTCAATGATGCCAGAATAGGCTTCCATGCCATTTTACGCAGCAAAAGGAATACAATCAGGAAGGTGATTGTCATCCAAAATATTAATCCGATTGAAGGTACTATAAGATCCATACTGAGTTATGAGTTATACGTTATGAGCTATGACCGAAAGTAACTTTGTTTTGATTCTTAACTTGTAATTGAAACTCCGGAGACCAACCAACCGTTGATGTCTCCGGAGTTCAAAATAGCAATTACTTGATAAGCAATACTAACAATCCTATTACCATACCGAAGAAGGAAGTACCTTCAATAAAGGCTATGGCAAGAATCATGTTCGTACGCAAATCAGCCATAATTTCAGGTTGACGGGCCATAGATTGAAGTCCGTTGGAACCAATTGAACCGATACCGATACCGGCACCGAGAGCTGCTAAGCCCGCGCCAATTGCACCAAGACCATAACCTATTCCAATGTTTTGTCCTGAAGCTGCTGCGTCTAATAAAACTGATGATAACATAATTATTAATTATTTAAAGTTAAAGAATCCATTGTTTAGTGATGTTCCGCTTCTTCTGTTGCCATTCCAAAATATATTGCTGATAATAGCGTGAACACGTAAGCCTGTATAAGTGATACTAACACATCTAATAAAAGCATACCCGCTGAAAACGCAACTGAAAAAACAGAAGTTAAATATCCTGCAAAATGCCCCCATAAACCTCCGAATATAAATATGAGAGCAAAAAAGGAAAGGGCTACAATATGGCCAGCCAGCATGTTGGCAAATATCCGGATAAGAAGCGTAAAGGGTTTTAATATAATACCGAGTGTTTCAATTGGACCCAGAATGGATATTTTAACCCAGGCAGGAACTCCCGGCATCCATAGGGTATGCCCCCAATAGGTTTTACCGGAGTTGAACATCATTACTATAAAAGTAAAAATTGCAAGGGTAGTAGTAACAGCTATGTTACCAGTAACGTTTGCCCCTCCGGGAAAGAATGGAACAAGGCCTAATATGTTCATCAATAATATAAAGAAGAAGAGGGTTAACAAATAAGGCATGAATTTTTCATATTTTTTCTTGCCAATACTTGGAATAGCCAAGTCATCACGTACAAATACTATAATAGGCTCGAAAAATGACTGTATGCCTTTAGGTGCACCGGTACCCCTTTTGCTATATCCTCTTGAAACAGCGGACATAATTAGCACCAACAATAAGCCCGATAAAAGAATGCTGGCTGCGGTTTTAGTAATTGATAAATCCCAAAGCTTAGCGGTATCTTCTTTATTTACAGAACCATCAGGGGCTACTGCCACAATATGCTCGCCATTCAGCTTGTAACCATTAAATACCATCCCGGCTTCCAACTTAGAAGAAGAAAACACATCTAATCCGTGAGTTGATGAGTACAATATAATAGGAAGCGGAATAGAAATATCACCTACTACATGCCAGCTGTGAGAATCGCTGACATGCTCTAAAATCATGTCTCCCGCATTGAAGGTTTTGCCTTTCTCATCAGCTGCAAAAACGATAGAAGGAACGGCAAAAAACAAGATAACTATAAGTACTAGTTTTTTGATTTTTGAAATATGTTTTAAATCAGGGTGTTGCGAGTTCATTTAGAGGGCTTTTTATAGACTTTTTTCAAAAACGCTGCAAATATAGATTTTTTCTGAATCTATAATTTCAAATTGTGAATAATTTTTGAAAGAAAAACGCGAAAGATTTTTTTGCACCTTGCATTTCAAAAAGATTACTTTCGCAGGCTTACTCCTATTAATATGTTTGGTCGCCTCTCCTATAAAAAATTTGTTTTATTCTTCGCTATTTGCTTTTCATTATTTGCTTTCCCCGGTTGTTCTCCAAAAATTAAAATAGGACTATGGGCAAAAACCCATAAGGATGCCGCATCGGCACTGGAGGCCTGGGTGACTGAAAGGCCTGATGAGGCTACCTTGCTTTTAGCTTTAGATTGCACTGACCGTAAGCTTTTTAAGAAAAAAATAACAGATGCGCTGAATACTGCACCGGAGGAACAGCCTGCCCAACAACAATATAGTCCAAAGCTGCGTGGTTTCCCCTATAGCAATGGCCGTTCAAGAAATCAGAGAGATGGTTTTGCAGACTGGTGCCGGCAATATCCGAAAGCTGCTAAAAAATTGAGAGCCCATGCTAAAGCCCTCTGTAAAACCGGGATGGGAATATTAAACGGCTCTATAAAATAGAATAGTCCGCCTTGGCGGACTATTCTATTACGAGGGTTACACTTAATGAATTAGTAAAAACGTTTTTTGCTTTTGCCGGCTCTTGATTTACCCGGAAAGTGCTTCCTTAAATGAGAATGCAAAGTAACATACTGCAACTTGGGTAAATGGTTCTTTTGGAGCCAACGGTGCAAATCAGAAAGTTTTTCATTCGGTTTACTTTGAAGACGCTTCTTAATAGCATTGTGCGTATCTTCATTAATAACTGTTCTGAAAGGACCTGCCTGGCTTTGGCGCACTCTTGCCAAACCGCCTTTCTTGTATAGCTCAAGACAATTCATAATACGCATGAAAGAACTTCCGGTTTCCCGGGTAATATCTCCAATACCATTTATTTTACGTTCCTTCACCATGATCAAAATCTGAATTCTTGGCTTTATACGCGGCAAAGCTAGTCTGTATGCTTCTTTCAATTCCGCAAGTGATTCCTTGATTTGAGGAAGTTGATTCAACCTTAACTCACGGATTTCTTCACCAAAATCTTTGCGTGCATATTTATACAAAGTGGGAAGGCTTACCTTTAAGCCATGCTTTTTTTGCAACCATTTGTGTAATTCCTTGTAACTTGTAGGATCGCCGTTTTTCAATCTGGTTTCAAGGTCGTGCCGAATTTTTTCGGGCCATAAAAACCGCCTGTGTCCTTTATCTTGCAGTTGCATAAGGGCTTTCAGTCCTCCTTTATCGTATAATTCACTCCATTTAAGGATAGAACTGTAGCTCGCTCCGGATGCTTTAGCTACATTAATTCTAGTAGCCCTACGCTCCTTTTTAAGCGCGAGTAACATTCTTATCCTGGGTTTCAGATAAGGCTTCACTTCCTTAAGTAAAGACTTAAGTTGAGGAAGCGGTTCGGTAACTTTAGTTTCTAATAGTTTAGTCATGTCGCAATAATAATGTTTATTCATATAACATTTGCATACATAGCTCAGGATTTAACAACCGTTAACTAAATAAAAAATTTACGTTTGTCATTAAATGCTCATATCCAATTCGAAACAGATTATCACAGAAAAAAAATATTTTTTTACTTTTCCCACCACAAGCAACCACCGTCGCCCATTGCTATTTTACTGCTGTTTCAGGCATTTTTAAAGTCGAACCGGTGATTTTTTAAGACGTAAGTATGTTTTCTTCCGATAAAAATAAATTTTCGATTCGATTTTAACTTTCAGAAGTAATTATTGCAGGAAATTTTATAAATGCAGATTTTAGTTTTGCAAATAAATTTAGGGGGAACAAGAATTGGATCTTTAATTTATCTTACTAATAAATCAACCCAACATGATGAAATAAATAATATCTTAAGTTCATTCCAATTTGAACCTTTTAATTAGCACTCCCCTGCTATTATTCTACAAATTAGGGTGTGCTCTTGGAAACCGGAATTATTTTCCCATTGAAAAAGGTGGCTCCACTGAGTGCAAAATCTCTAATATACGCAGCCATCAGCAAGGGAGTCATTTCAGTCTTTTCTCCGGGAAAAGCTTCTTCAAACATTTCTGTTTGAACAGCTCCAAGCATCAAACAGTTTACTGAAATATTACGATCTTTAAATTCTTCTGCAAGACATTCTGTTAAGCTAGCAAGAGCCGCCTTGCTTGAGCTGTATGCGCTTAATCCGGAAAACTTTACACTGCCCTGTAAACCACCCATACTCGATATATTTACTATGTGTGTAGGTATTTGCCCTTTGCCCATATACGGCAACAGCGCCTGCAAAAATTCAAATTGCGAGGTAACGTTTATGCGGAATATATTTTCAATATCTCCAGGGGTCAATTCTTCGAACGGTTTGTATACTAAAGCGCCCGCATTATTGATTAATATATCAACCGTGCTGATGTGCGAAAGCACTTGCAGCGTAATGTCTCTTTTAAACTCTTTATTACTGAAATCAACTACAGCAGGATAAACCGAACCACTGCGACATTCTCTTTTCAAATGTTCCAGTTTGAGCCTATTGCGCGAAATAGCAACCACTTTGTTTTTGGGGTCAGCAGCAAAAAGCTTGGTAAGTTCATACCCAATTCCTCTACTTGCGCCGGTAATTATAATATTCATGCTGGTTTTAAAAGTTTGTAAAGTTAATAAAGTTGAAAGTTATTTACCTTTATGAACTTTTTGTTTTTATGAACTTTCCACATTCATACAGTTTTGGTTGTTTAATCGCCCTGATTTCTATGATAGTGGGAGCCCTTTCCACCTTCCCATTTACCGATGCGGCAAGGAAATGGGGGCCCGTAGCTATTAATCATTTCCGATTATTTGTGGCCTTTATTATATTAAGCATTGTAGTAATGTTTTTAGATAAAAAATCTCCGGTTACATTATTTACAACTCCTTCGGCTACCGAATATGCTTATTTATGCATTTCAGGTATTACAGGACTTGTAATTGGTGATTATTTTGGATTCCATTGCCTGGCAATACTTGGAGCTAAACATTATAGTATCCTCAACACCATTGCTCCAGGCGCTGCACTAGGCTTTAGTTTTGTTATAATTGGAGAACGCCTTGATTTCATTGGCATACTCGGAATGGCAATCAGTATTGGCGGAATGATTTGGTTTGTGCTGGCCAGCGATACTAAAGAGATGGAAAAACACCAGGTACATGAATATAAAAATATAAGCAAAGGTGTTTTATTTGGTGTATTATCGGGGCTTTGCCAGGGCCTCCAAATGACATTGGCCAAAAAGGCAATCGCAGGTGAATCGTCATTAACAGCCCTGCATGCAACTTGGATAAGACTATTGGGAGCTACTGTAGCCTATTTTATTTTCACTTTCTTGACCGGTAAATTCAACGAAAAAGTACTGCTTCCTATTCGGAAGGAGAAAAGTACTATGCTTCAGGCTACTTTAGCCAGTATTTTTGGCTTGGTATTGTCTATTGTACTGGTGATGTGGAGCCTTGCTCTATGTAAAGTAGCAGTAACGGAAACCATTATTTCCTTATCCCCCATTGTAGTAATGCCTATGGCGTATTTTTTATACAAAGAAAAAATGACCGCTAAAACTTTTTTCGCAGGAATCGTATCCATTTTTGGGGTATATGTGCTTGTTTGGAGAGATTATATATGCCAAATTTTGGGTTTTCATTTACATTAATCCTTAATTTTACATTTCAATATTAATCTAAAATGCCGTTAAAAAGAGATTTGCTAAAAGATAGACTGTTAGACCCTAAGGCTTATAATACGCTTTTCATCAATATTGAGGATGAAAATAAAGCTAAAAAGGAACAGATGGATATTTTAATCGAATTGATTTGTGATGAACGACATAAATCAGACAGAACGCAGGTTTTTGCTTTCTTAAAGAAAGAACCTAAAGCGGCTGATTTGCTTATGACTGCTATTAGTGAAGCAGGACCCGAAAGCAAAAAGAAACTATTAACCGCATGTTGGGAAGCCGACCTTGATTGTACGCCTAACATTGCTATGTTTGCAGAAATTGTAATGAAAGAAGATTTTCATATTGCGATGGAAGCCCTTACATCCATTGAAAATATGCACGGACTTATTAGCACATCACAGGCGGAAGAATTATTAAACCGGATTATGGAAATATACCCTGCTCAAGCAGATACCCCAAAAGGCCACCTTTTGGCAGATCTTATAGAATTATTACGTAAATGGCAATAAAATTTAACTACAGAAAGGCGTATTTGCCATTTCTATTCATCCTTCCAGGATTATTATCTTGTAATGTTATAAAGAAAGATAACGACCCTGCAAAAAAAAGAGTTGCACGCGCATATGATAATTATCTTTATCAATCAGACGTGGATGGAATTGTTCCTAAAGGCATTAAACCTGCCGATAGCCTTAAAATATTAAACGAATACCTTACCAGGTGGATGCAGCAACAGGTTATAGTTCACCAGGCTATAAATAATTTAGACCCGAAGCAAATTGATTTTTCAAGACAGATGGAAGATTATAAAAACTCTCTCATTATTTATGCCTATGAAAAAGAATTAATAGCAGAAAAATTAGATACTACCATTGCCGAACAAGACATAGAAAATTATTACAACCAAAACAAAAATGATTTTGAATTAAAGAATGATATTGTAAAAATTATTTATGTCAAAGTATCTCAAAAAGCCCCCCAACAGGACAAACTGAAAGGATGGATTTATTCAACCGATATTAAAGATAAAGAAAAACTGGCAGCCTATTGTAACCAAAATGCTTCCAATTATTTTTTAGATGATAATGTATGGCTTATGTTTGATGATGTATTGAAAGAAATCCCTATAGAGACATACAACCAGGATCTTTTTTTGCAAAAAAACAACAACCATATCGTGCAAATTGCCGACACAAACCATGTTTACTATCTTGGTATTAAAGGGTATATGATAAAAAACAGCATTTCCCCCCTTTCCTTTGAAAAAGAAAACATTAAAAAGATTTTGCTTAACAAACGCAAAATGGATTTGGTGGAAAAAATGAAACTTAACTCCTTTGAACAGGCTCAAGTTCATAATGATGTGGAGTTGTATAAGTAATACAATAGTCCCGAAAAAAATTCGTTTACTTACGCCCTTACTCTACGCATCTTAATTATTCCCACTTTGCTAAGTAAAAGCATTACCGGGAATACAGGATCAAATTCAAACCAACGTTTTGCAAAGTTAGGGCTGTTGGGGCTTTTATGATGGTTGTTTTGAAACAGTTCTCCCAATAGGAAAAAATCCATTGGAAGCGTATTTTTAGACTTATCGTTATTATCAAAATTAGAGTAGCCATATTTATGTCCGCACCAGTTTACAATTGCGCCCTGAACAGGACCTATGAACCATTGTATGGGCAATAAAAGATAAAGAAATGGATTGGTAGCATATGCCACATAAAAAGCAGTGTATGCAATGCCAAAAGCAATTCTTGTAATCCAAAGGTCGCCTATTTTATCAATTAAAGGCCATTCCGGATAATTACCTTTAAAAGCTTCTTCCGGTTCCACTTGACGCTGTACGTAAGCGCCGTACAGATTTTTGGTTTGTATCATCATTTGCCATACATCTTTAAAAAAGTGAGGGGAGTGCGGATCCTTTTCCGTATCGCTGTATGTATGATGCATGCGGTGCAAAATGGCATACGCTCTCGGGTTCAAAAAGGAAGAACCTTGTATTATGAATGCCATAAAATAAAAGAATCTTTCCCACCCTTTATTCATGGTGAACATTTTATGAGAAGCATAACGATGATTGAAAAAGGTCTGGCAGAAAAGTGACAGAAACCAATGACAAAGAAAGAATATGATGATTACCATAAGTGCATTTACGTGTTAAAGGATTTTTTCAGAATTTACGAATATACTGCTTTTAGGGTTTATTTAATGTGATTTATATTCATCTCTGCTATTATAAAGGACGAAGCCTTTAGATACATACCTTAAAAACACTACCCTTAATCCTGCTAATTGGCTTAATTATTCTGGAGAGTAGAGTCCCTTCGCCACTCCTTCAACAAGATTCTTAGGCACTAACCTGTTTGCAAATGCGCCTACTTTATTCACCAGTCCCGGTATAACCTCCGCTTTGCCTTTTAACATAGCATTAATTCCAAATTCAGCTACTACGTCGGCTTGCATTTCAACTTTTTTGGCCTGCTTTACTATTTTTTTCACCTTGTCCATCCCCGCCCTTTCCATAAAGTGTGTTTCAACAGCGCCCGGGCTAAGGCATGTAACTGATATATTGGAACCCTTTAACTCCTGGCGTATGGCCCTGGTAAAGGATAGCACAAAAGATTTAGTGGCTGAATAAATTCCCAGATATGGGACAGCCTGATAAGCCGCGGTACTTGCCACGTTAAGTATATAACTTTTACCAGAATGCTGCTTTAGAAGAGGGATTGCTAAATGCGTAAACTGCACTGTGGTATTCATATTGAGCCCCATCATATTTAGTTGCTCATTGAGCGACAGCTTTTCAAATGCACCATTCAAGCCATAGCCTGCATTATTAACCAGCACATTAATATCGTAATTGCCTTGTTTGCACCATGCAATCACATCTTCGGCAGCATTTGATAATGATAAATCAATCGCTTTGCAGGCAACGCTTACGCCATATTTTGTTTGAAGTTCACCGGCAAGTTCTGAAAGAAGATTTTCTGTACGAGCTATTAATAGGAGGTTGTATTTGCGTTTAGCTAAACTTACAGCAAATTCTTTACCAATGCCTTTGCTGGCCCCTGTTATTAATGCGTAAGGCATGTTATTATGATTTCCCGTCAAACTTGGCAAATGCCTGCAAATGATGATATATAGGAGTTTTCTTTTGGCCTATGGGTTTAGGTTTTTGCTTTGGTCCGCATAACACAGGGATATACATAATCCTGCGGCGGCTCACGCCATCTTTATGATCGGAGTGCCCTACACGGTGCCACATGTGCCCGTGATGCACTACCACATCTCCGGCGGTTGCAATTACAAGCACTTCATCTTTATCTTCCTTCGTGTTACGGTAATACATCTTGGTAAAGAGCATTCCGAACAAGTTTTGTTTATGGGTGCCGGGTAATATTCTTAATCCGCCATTTACTGCAGAAGAATCATCCAGATAAATACCTATGTTAAGGGTTTCATACACCTTCTTGCCATAGAACACTTCTCGTATAGAATCGGTATGCCAGCCCATTTGTTTAAAACGGCTGTGCTTAGAATTTACATAGTGATTAAACACTACACCATCACGTTCATCATCGGTAACACGGCTCGATTTATGCTTAAGCAGTGCTTTAAATCCCTGTATGCGCGGATCCATTGCCATTTGATGAATACGTTCGCTCCATTTGGAAGTATAAGGAAAACGCTGAACTATTCTTTTGCCGTTTTCATCGTGCCCGAAAATGACCGGTATGCCGTTTACCATTTTTTCTTTAGATGCAATCAACTTTGCCTGTGCATCTTCATATCCCTCAATAAGCTCTTTTACTTCCTGGGCGGAGAAAACACCTGTAAAATGTACAAATCCGTACTTATTAAAAAAATCATGCTGTTCCTTCGTAAAAGTGCTCTCAAGTTTGAACTTGGGATAATTTTGTAACGAATTTTTCATCTAGTCTATATCGAGGGTTTGAGTGAGTTTGCAAAAATATAAAAAAAATCCTTTGCGGAGGTATAAATACTTTTCAGTTGACGGACATACAAGGTATTTACTATATCGTTTATCTCAAACTCACACATTTTGAAGCATTTAAAATTTTTATTTATTATTCTATTCCCATATTTTGAGGCATAAACCCTTGTTTAAAACTGCAAAAAGGGGGCTTTTTTTAACATTTCAAAAAAAGACGAATATTCACGGATTACAATTTGTATTTTTAGGGGTTAACTTATTGTTTTTCTGTTTGTTGCAAATGAGAATCCGGAAAAAGTAAAATTCTCATTTTGAGGGTCAAGGTAATGAATTAAAAAGTGTTTTCGTGAAAAGTCATTGACTCCCGATAGCTATCGGGAGGGAAAAGATGACTAAGTTTTACAAGCAGCCTCCTCATAAAAATGCACAATACCACTAATCAGTGGGACCGAATTAGGTCGGGTGGCGGAGCCCGCCCGGCAAATAGAAAAACTTATGGTTTTTTAGAAAATGAATAAACTTCTAAGGATACACTATCATTTTAAAGCACGGATTCGAAAATACCAATAACTTTTAATAAAGTAATATCCTCATCATGTAATACAATTTCATTATAATGTTGAGATGTAGATAATGGTTTTAATACAATAGATTTATGCGACCATCCTCCATCCTCATTTATTTCTTTTTCGCTGTGATATGACTTAATGGTGTATCCTGAACCAAAATCCAAATCATGAATTTTATGATGTTGTACTAAGACGATTTTTCCTTCTCTTGAGCCACCTGAATCTTCTTTAAAGAGGCACCAAGAGCCATTCGGAATTCTTTTATTCATTGACTCACCAGTAACTTTACAAACAAAATAATCCTTCGAAGGCTGATACGGTTGCGGAATTTCAACCCATTCTACATCCGGCGACTGCTGTAAATCACTAAAATTACCTGCAGCAACTTTTATATCGTATAAAGGAACGCTATTGATAAATGGTTGAACCTTATCAAAGGGTAATATTTTAAACGGTTTTTCTTTTTCAGCATGAAGCTCATTTCCCTGACTTACTGTAGTTAAGTTTTTGACTTTTTCAAATGATGGAATATATTTCCGGAAATATCTTCTTAAATTTTCATCACATGCATAAATGTAGGTGCCTTTAATACCCCTATACATCATGGTTTTATATATGTTTATAATATATTCTTTTAATACCTCCGGATTACTAATTCCAGCTTTGCCATTTCGATCAAAATAATTTTTAGTGTTTATTTCTATTCTTTCTAAATCCGGATTATAACTGATTTCCCTTCCAAAAATAACTCCTGCATAATTCAGGTCATATCCTTGGGTTGTGTGAATACATCCTACTTCTTTAAACGATGACTCTGAACTAATCCAATCTTTATCAACCCTGTTCCAATAAAATTTCTGTTCCTCAATTTCAATATCATAATTTTTGCCTTCTGCAACTTCCTTTTGAGATATCCAGGGCCAAGAATATCCGGCAACTAATCTACATAGTTTAAATTCCTTTTCTTTTTTAGTTAATTCAGAATATAGTTCTTTAAACGATTCAAATAAATATAGTTCATAATTTAAAGGCTCAAGGTCAAATTTTATTTCAGGTTGGCGGCAATTAAGCAAATTATCGACTGCTGTAATATAGTCAGGCCCGGCCTTGATGCGCATTTGAGACTTTAATTCCAGTTTAATTGTGGATAGTTGATCCAATAAAGCCTTGAATCTATTATGCGAAATATCAGATGGCTTGACTGATTGGGCTGAATCATAGAAAAAAATCTGATGTGAACTATTGGCTAAAATCCAATCTAATTCAGTGCCATCATTACCTAATCCTAATTTTTTATTATTCTTGGTAAAGACTCCCATCCAACTTATATTTTTCCGTTGGCGAAGGCGATGAGCCTCATCGACGATTAAAAGATCATATCTCTTTTGAAAGGTATCTGATGGACTAATTACCATTGAACTGCTAAGTCCGGGGATTTTATCAAAGACATTTTGTAATGTCTTTCTCAAGGATGCCATTGCAATAACTAAACCAATCGTTGGCTGTTTATATTTTTCACGAAATGCTTTTAGCAACTCAATTTCCCGATAAGCCTCATTGTCTGTTTCTTCAGTATTCAAATCTTCCACATTTGAATTAAGCAATTTCATCAAATATGTTGCAAGTATTGTTTTTCCTGTCCCTGCCGTGCCTTTAACAAAAATATGAGCAGAGTCCTTTTTATTTAAACTTTCAATAATTTCTAATACTGATTTATATTGATCTTGGTTCAGAGATTTGTAAGGAGAATATTTGAAAAAATTGGAGTTTTGTATTTCTTTCAAAGTTTTACTCACAATCCTCTTTTCCAACAATTTGCTCCACACTTCTTCAAATAAATTACTATATAATGAACGTTGATAATAATTGTGAAATGATAATCCATTATTGCCATTTTGAAGGGAATATGTGCCTTCAGAGAAAATGTATTGGATTAATTGAGATTCTATATCAAGAGTTGCAGACTTGTTAAATTGATCACTACCTATAATTGAAATTCTATTTAATCTTTGCCTATGCTTATTATTTACATGGTTACTAATACGCATGTAAGCATTGGTTGATTCTCCCACATAGGCAATCTTTTCATTCTTATTTTGTATAAAATACACTATGGGCCATTGATTTCTTACCCATATATTTTTAGAAATGTTTTTATCTAGAGAAGATTTATTAAAATCGTATTCTTCTATATTTATAGAAAAATCAAGGGCTTGACTCATAGTTCATTATATTTTTTCGCCGTTCCCTTTGCCTTATCAACAGGATATTTAATAGCATTCTCCTTTATTTTATCGAGCATTATTTTCTTAATATCAAGATTATATTTTTCTGCCATTAGAAAGGCGAAAGCCAATACATCAGCCAACTCTTCCTTTACTTTTTCTATATCAGCATCTTCGGGCCTTTTCCAAAGAAATAATTCAAGAAGCTCCCCAGCCTCCACATTTATTGCTAATGCAAGATCTTTGGAATTGTGAAATTGTTCCCAATCCCTTTCGTTTCGAAATTCAATCAGTTTTTTTATTATTTCTTCTATATCGCTCATTTTCTTAATATCGTCTTTCAAATGTACAATTTTCTAATAAAAGGCATATCCCCCCATATCTGCAAAGTTGCACTCCCTTTGCAAATAACCTTTAAAGCTTTTATAAGAATGGATTTTCATTTCGCGTGAGGGATAGCAGCGTATAGCCCGACCCTTGCGTAGCTTGGGGCACGCCTAAATAAAAAAAGGCACCTCATTTGAGATGCCTTTGTATTTAATGTATCGAAAGAACTTATTTGCCTACTTCTTCTACTACGAGCTCGTTTTCTTTCTTCGATTCCATGAGGCGTTGATATTCCTCCATAGAGCCTACAATGAGCTTTTCGTATTCGCGCAATCCTGTTCCTGCAGGTATTAAGTGACCCACAATAACGTTTTCTTTCAGGCCTTGTAAGTAGTCAACCTTGCCGCTTATAGCAGCTTCGTTAAGTACCCTAACTGTTTCCTGGAAGGATGCAGCCGAGATAAAGCTTTCTGTTTGCAGCGATGCCCTGGTGATACCTTGCAATATAGGGTTAGAAGTAGCCGGAACCGCATCACGGAACTGAACGAGTGTCTTGCCTTCTCTCTTCAGACGAAGGTTTTCGTCTCTCAGTCTGCGGGCGCTTTCTATCTGATGTATTTTATAGTCTTCTGAATCGCCTGCATCGGTAATCACTTTCTTACCGTAAAGGTCATCGTTGTTGGCCATAAATTCGCTCTTAGGAATCAGTTGTCTTTCGAGGAATACGGAATCTCCCGGATCTTCTATTTCAACTTTACGCATCATCTGGCGAACAATTACTTCAAAGTGCTTGTCGTTAATCTTCACCCCTTGCAGACGGTAAACTTCCTGTACTTCATTCACCAAATATTCCTGAACTGACGTTGGGCCTTTAATGGATAATATATCGGCCGGTGTAATAGCTCCGTCGGAGAGCGCTTCACCTGTTTTTACAAAGTCATTTTCCTGTACAAGTATATGTTTGGAAAGCGGAACCAGGTATGTTTTCTTAACGGCTGTTTTCGATTCAACCATAACTTCACGGTTACCTCTCTTCACTTTACCAAAGGTTACTACACCATCAATTTCCGATACTACGGCAGGGTTAGATGGATTACGTGCTTCAAACAATTCTGTTACACGAGGCAATCCACCTGTAATATCACCCGATTTACCGGAGATACGAGGTATTTTAACCAAAATCTGTCCTGTTTCAATCGTGTCGCCATCGGAGATGATAACGTGCGATCCCACAGGAATGTTGTATGATTTAAGGGTTTCCTTTTTGCTTACAATTTTGATGATAGGATTCTTGGTTTTATCTTTTGTTTCGATAATCACCTTTTCTTTAAATCCTGTTTGTTCATCCGATTCTTCGCGGAAAGTAACACCTTCTTCAATAAATTCGAATTCAGCCTTACCGGAGAATTCGGAAATAATAACGGCATTATAAGGATCCCAATCGCAAAGCAATTGTCCGCCTTTAACGGATGCACCGTGCTTTGTATAAAGGAATGAACCATAAGGCACATTAGCCGTTGTAAGCACAAGTCCTGTATTTTTATCTAAAATCTTTAATTCAGCGGAACGCGATATAACCACTTCTTTGTTAGCTTCCGGTCCTTTGTTGGTAACGGTTCTTACTTCTTCCATTTCTACAATACCATCGTATTTGGCTTCAATTTTAGAAGAGGCCATAATGTTGGCTGCTGTACCACCTACGTGGAATGTACGAAGTGTAAGCTGTGTACCGGGTTCACCAATAGATTGTGCTGCAATAACACCTACTGTTTCTCCCTTCTGAACCATTTGTCCGGTAGAAAGGTTACGTCCGTAACATCTGGAACATACGCCTGTGCGCATTTCGCAGGTCAATACAGAACGGATTTCTACGCTTTCAATAGGTGAGTTTTTAACTTTTTCGGCATGGTATTCGGTAATCTCTTCTCCGGCGCCAACAATAAGTTCGCCTGTTGTAGGATTATGAATATCATGTAGGCTAACACGTCCAAGAATTTTATCGTAAAGTGTTTCAACTATTTCATCGTTCTTACGAAGGGTAGCTGCTGTAAGCCCACGGAGTGTTCCGCAGTCTACACCGGTAATAATAACGTCTTGTGATACGTCCACCAAACGACGGGTTAAGTAACCTGCATCAGCTGTTTTCAACGCTGTATCGGCAAGTCCTTTACGCGCACCGTGTGTGGAAATAAAATACTCCAATATAGATAGACCTTCTTTAAAGTTCGATATAACCGGGTTTTCCACAATTTCCTGCATAGTAGCGCCCGATTTTTGAGGCTTAGCCATCAAACCACGCATACCTGAAAGCTGGCGGATCTGTTCTTTAGAACCCCTAGCACCGGAATCCAACATCATATAGATTGCGTTGAAACCTTGGCGGTCGCTACTCAACTGATCCATTACCTGTTTGGTAATTTTGGAGTTGGTATGTGTCCAGATGTCAATAACCTGATTGTAACGCTCATTGTTAGTGATAAATCCTTGGCTATAGTTGTCGCGTACTTCATCAATCTGTGCGTTAGCATCGGCAATCATCTTTTCTTTTTCTTTTGGTATTACCACGTCATTTAAGTTGAATGATAATCCGCCTTTAAATGCATAGTAGTATCCCAAGTCCTTAATATCGTCAAGGAACTTAGCTGTTTTTGCCATACCGGCAACTTTCAACACATCGGATATAATATCCCGAAGGTTTTTCTTGGTCAGCAATTCATTGATATAGCCCATTTCCTTAGGCACAACCTGGTTGAACAGGATACGTCCTAAAGTGGTTTCAATGAGTTTATCGGAAATAACTTCTTTTTCTTTTACTGCCGTTTTAACCCTTACAATAGCATGCAAATCAATTTTCTTTTCATTGAATGCTATAATGGCTTCTTCCGGCGAGTAGAATGTTAATCCGCTTCCCTTTACAACTTCTTCTTTGGTGCTCTTCTTAGCCTTGGTCATATAGTAAAGTCCGAGTACCATATCCTGGGAAGGAACGGTAATAGGCGCTCCGTTAGCCGGATTCAGTACGTTATGAGAAGCTAACATAAGCAATTGAGCTTCCAACACCGCTGCATTGCCCAATGGAAGATGTACCGCCATTTGGTCACCGTCAAAGTCAGCATTAAACGCTGTACAGGTTAACGGGTGCAATTGAATGGCTTTACCTTCAATAAGCTTAGGTTGGAATGCCTGAATAGATAACCTGTGCAAGGTTGGAGCACGGTTTAACATTACAGGATGTCCCTTAATTACGTTTTCTAATATATCCCAAACGGCTGCAACTTTTTTATCTACAAGTTTACGGGCCGATTTTACAGTTTTAACAATACCTCTTTCAATAATTTTACATACTACAAAAGGCTTGAACAATTCCAATGCAACATCTTTTGGAAGACCGCATTCGTGGAGTTTTAATTCAGGGCCAACGACGATTACCGAACGTGCAGAATAGTCAACACGTTTACCGAGCAAGTTCTGACGGAAACGTCCTTGTTTACCTTTTAAGCTATA
>Ga0302274_10002691_pt1 | contig 16117 bp, 16 predicted proteins | sample III_Bog_N2_1_FD_198755 | JGI IMG/M metagenome (GOLD analysis project Ga0302274, IMG submission 198755) | Peat permafrost microbial communities from Stordalen Mire near Abisko, Sweden - III_Bog_N2_1 | ecosystem: Environmental > Terrestrial > Soil > Wetlands > Peat | place: Sweden: Abisko...
TCATGGCTGCTATTGCAGCTTCTTTAATGGGATCGGGCGTATCAAAATCCGGTTCACCTGCAGCGAGACCGATGACATCTTTGCCAGCGGCTTTAAGTTCTTGCGCAAGCTTAGTAATAGCAAGCGTTGGAGAGGGTTTTACTTTGTTAAGACGGTGCGCAAAAAAGGACTCGCTACTTGACATGATAAGAACCTTATTTAGTGGGTATGAAATTAACAATAATAAGTAATATCTTGCATTGCAAGAGGGCGTATAAACATAAATATTTCAATGTTTTCAAGCGCCAATCTTAAGAATGGCGCTATTCTTGGGGATTGTAAAAGAGGGAAAAACGTCTAAAAAGCCACGATAATAGAAAAAGCTTATTGAAAACGTGGGGTTACTCCTTGAAGACGGGGGGCCCAATTTTCAAAAATATTGGAATAAGCTGAACAAAGGCGCATCACCCACATCTGTTGGGGAGGGAGGTCATGTTCATGAATGGCTGTAGACAGATGTTCTTCAATAGGCAGTCGCGTTACATCTTGGCGAGCTTCCGCTAGAAGATTGGCTTTTTCTAGAAAATCAGTTGCGTTCATCTTATGCTTCTCGGCTATATTTGAAGCGAGAACCCCAATTTCATCAGGGGTTAATTTTAACAAATGGGCTGGATGATCGGCTGATAAAGCTAAGCGTCGTGCGGCTTCTTGATTTGCATGATCAATAAGATTGGATGTATCAAACGCCGCGGGAACGGAATAAGTGACGCTCAAGTAACTAATATATTCAAGACTATTCGCAAAAGCACCGATAGCTAATAAATCCGCCATAACACGGGACACGCGTGTTGAACCTGTGGCTTGAGCTACAAAAAGAGCCGCTTCCGCATCAAGGCGGGCACGATAAAGATAAAGTCCATAGAGTTCAGCTAAAGGTGAAGCAAGATCTGTACTTGCTGTAAGAAAATCACGGTTAACATGACTTTCAGTTCCCCTATGATTACGTCGGAAATGATCAATTTCAGCGGCAGTCAAGGGCAACGGAGCCTGGGCCTTTTTATAATCATCGGCAGTATAACCAGATAAATGAGCGATAGTTTGCCAATCATCAATAAGATTATCTGTGTTGGTGGGGCCTATGGAAACTTTGCTTTGTCGATCCAGAGGCCGTGTCAATTCGTCAAGAGATAACCCGGGTTGCGTTAAATGGTTGAGCCATTCCAAAATTTTTTGATTTTGTACCCAAGGAAGGGCGTGGGGGTCATCGCTGTTAGCAGGCTGCGGCACGAAATTCATCGTTTCCTCCAGATGGGAGCGGCGCTTTTCTTGCGAGTCGCCTATATCTTTATCCTTGTTTTTACGAAACACGGGTGAAGCGATCCCTTTTTTTGGTCGAATTAATGCGTCCCAAGCGAATGAAAGTTTTAGAGAACTGCTTTGCTTTCACCCGATAGCCCGGACAACTCAAAAACTTAAGAGATTTATATCATGATGCCGTCGTTTTGGTTAATTAAAATTTACCATAATGAATCAAAATTAAGCATTTGATTCGTTTTTAGAACCCTACGTGGTTTATGAGTCACACATTGTTTCGACCCGGTAATAATGGGGCTCATAAAAAACAAAATTTCTATTTGCGAGTTCAGGTGTGGACGAGGGCATAAAAAAGGCGACACAACAAATGCTGCGTCGCCCTTTTAAAAAGTTCTAGTGTATTACTCTTCAGCTGTTTTTTTTGTGCGCGCTTTTTTTGCTTTCGGCGCAGCCGTCTCTTCTTGATCAACGGCGGCTTCCTTCTTTGCCTTTTTTGCTTTTTTAACAGGAGTAGCGGCTTCTGTCTCTGCAGGAGGTGCTTCAACAGGGGCCTCAAAGGCTGCTTCTACTTGAGCTTTTTCAGTGGCGGCCTTAAGAATTGCCGCGCCTTTTTCAGCTTGTAAAAGAGCTTCCGCTTGCGAACGGGCTACGTTGACGGTTACCTTCACAATCACTTCAGGGTGCAATTTCACTTTGACAGGAAATAACCCCAAAACTTTGATCGGAGAATCAATTTGCACCTGCGTGCGCTCAATCGTGTGTCCAGCTTCGTGCACGGCATCGGCGACGTCACGGGCGTTGACGGATCCAAAAAGTTGGCCCATTTCGCTCGCTTGGCGAATAACAACAACCTTGAGGCTGTCGATTTTTGTGGCAACAGCTTCCGCTTTGCTGCGATCCGAAGCATTTTTGGCTTCAAGAATTGCGCGCTGCTTCTCAAACTGTTCTAAATTCGCCTTCGTGGCACGCAAAGCTTTGTTTTGTGGCAACAAAAAGTTGCGAGCAAAACCAGGACGAACTTTCACGACCTGTCCCATAAGGCCAAGACGTTCGATGCGTTCCAATAGAATAACTTCAATCATGATATAATTCCTCTCAACTTAAGTGCGCTTTAGGACGAATGGCAAGACGTTGCCGAAAATTAAACCACTGATCAATGACACCAAGCGTTGCCACGACCAAAACTGACCATACAATCATGCTTGCCAGCACATAAAAAATGGTCAAAATTATTTTGGGAGATTTTGTTGTTAAAGCCCATGCATGGACAACAGCAAGGCCAACAAAAACAAAGGGTGTGCCTAACATGATCGAAAGATTAAGGCCAATATAATTATAAGGGGCAGGGGCCATCATGCCTAAAAGGCCCGTCAGCGCCACAGACAAAACCATCCATGTCGGAATGTGGAGCTCCTGCAAAGAAAAGCTCGTCCGTACATTCTTATGGAAGTGTGCCAGAATATTCTGACTGAGCGCGAAGCACAGCATCGTAATGATCATCCAAGCACATCCCGTAAAAGCGGGCAAAAGTTTTGCAAAAACATCAACACGGCTGCTAAGTTGCAATGTAACATCGGCATCCATCTGAGGTTTTAGGGCTTCAACCATATCTTGAAGTGTATTAATTGTCAGGGCCAGAAGACCACCCGACTGATCCCATGTAAGCGCAACGATCGATATAAAAATTAAACAAGGATAGAGAGCGAGGGCTGTCATAAGAAAACCTTCGGGATACCAATATACTTTTTGATCGCTGCCGATGCGATGACGCATCGCAAGGATGATTAAAAGAATGGCAGGTGCTGCATCCAAAAGGGTATAAGCCATAGCAAAAGAAGGGGATTGCATAACATAAAGACCAACGGCACCAACAACAGCCGCCCCAATTCCTGCCATATTACCGAAACCAAGCCCTGCTATAAATAAGGGAAGCCCTGCAATATAGGCAAGAAAGACAATCATTGTCCCCACATGCATCAAAGCCACAGCAAACAAAGCCGCGCTTAGGCCACCTGAGACGATGGCGCCAGCGGAAACCATAGTTCCGCGTGATGCAGAATGGAGAGACATTATAATTCCTGTCTAACTGCCAGCTTTTTTGTCAGCGTAAGGTAGTAATGCCAGAAAACGTGCACGCTTAATCGCTTGCGTGAGTTCGCGCTGCTTTTTAGCCGATACAGCCGTGATACGGCTCGGCATTATTTTGCCGCGCTCTGATACAAAGCGACGTAACATGTAGACATCTTTGTAATCGATCTTAGGGGCATTCTTGCCGCTGAATGGGCAGGTTTTGCGACGTCCGCGAAAGCCACCGCCTCCACCACCACCAAAACCGCCGCTTTGAGCGCCGGCTGAACTGCTGCTGTTGCTTGCTCCGTGACTACCACGACGTGGACGATCGGATGATTGTTCGTGCATGCTCATGCGACGGCTCCTTCGCTATTATCGCTATTATCAGAACGGGGAGCTCGACGTGGGCGGTCCCCACCGCGGTCATTGCTTCGTTCGCCAAAAGAACGTTCGGGACGTTCATCTTTACGTAACATTGCGGATGGGCCTGCTTCGTGTTCTTCAACACGGACGGTCATAAAGCGTATGACATCCTCATTGATACGCATAATTCGTTCAACTTCATTGATAGCGGCAGGAGGGGCATCGATATTAAAAAAGACGTAATGCCCTTTTTTGTTTTTGTTGATGCGATAAGCAAGGTTGCGTAAACCCCATTGCTCTGTTTTGGTCACTTGACCACCATTCTCGCGAATGAGATCCGCAAAAGTGGTTGTTAGGGTTTCAACTTGGGTGACAGGAATATCCTGGCGCACAATAAAGACAGACTCATAGAGTGGCATAAGCTCACACTCCCTTTGGGTTTAAACGACCAGTAGCTGGGTCAAGCCAATCCCGACGCATCAGCACTCTGATCAAGCCACTACGCAAGGCAGCAGCAAGGAGTAACAAAGGCCGGCACTATAGCTGTCAAAGGAGGAAAAGCAAGAGCCAATGATATCCTGGTGACGATTTATATAACCTTATGTAATAGAAAGCTTTTTGGGCATCGCGGATCACAATGACCATTATTTCTTACAACTTTAGCGCTTACCTTTAGAGGTTGGAGCACTTTTGGAGCGTGTCGTTGCCATTCCTACAAGATGATGGACAGCCTTGGGCTTCGATTGTCGCGTAGGGAGATGTGGTTTTTGTGTATGTAAAAAAGCCGTAGATGAAGGTACGTGCGTTGAATGTCGTGATGTCGTGGACGGGGCTGTCGTCGTTGGTGGGAGAGTTGAGCCCGAAATGGGTGCAAGCGTGATTGTTTTGACACCTTGGCGCCATGCGCTGAGGATAAGAGCTTCGCGGCGTTCGCGTGTCATCGTTAGAGGTAAACGAAGAGAGAGTGCCACATGCCCGGAAACAAAGCTTTGAACAGATGCAGCCATTCGTATGTGGGCTTCTGGGGCTAAGTCGTCATGACAAACAAAAATATTCTTATGCTGATGACGCAAAAAAGGAGCTTCGGTTACGTTGCCGTGACCATAGCAATGCGTATTGGCGGCTTGAATAGCTTCAGCCGAAAAACCGAGATATTTCAGGAGACAAAAATTTTGTCGTTCAAGTTGTTTTGCTGAAATTTTTAAGGACTTATGACAAAAAGACGCGCCTAAAATCCAGGGGGTGAAGGCAAGGTTGATATCGGTGACGTACGGTAAATAATGTTCAAGGTTTAGGAGGGCATTATCATCAAATCCACATTCACGTAAAACCTTGTGATTGATAAAAGGCGCCTTCTCTAACGAACGATACCCTGCAATATGTGCTGTTATTGTTTTGTTTTGTTCCCGTGTATAACTCAAGCGGATGAGGGCTTCGGCAACGGAGGGGTGTAGTTTCTGTGTGAAAACCTCGCCGTCGTCGCTTTGCGTGACCGTGAGGCTTGGCATGGGATCAATGCCTTGCGTAAAACTATCCATAAAATATGTAAGGGACGTATTATGGAGTGTTGAAGTCACTTGCGTATGACGTAAACCGTAATGACGTACATTTGTAAGGACTTCATCCCACAGACGTTGGGCTGAAGCGACAAGTGTAAGATCAAGCCCTGGTGTCAGTGTAAGGGGTTGGGGTAATACGGATACTTTCTCGTAATCGGTGTGATCTCCATATACGGCGCGTCGGTGATTGCGTAGCGAACGCAAAAGAGGTTCGCGTCCTGCATTATAGGCAGGGGAAACACCACGCAAACTCGCCAATTGAGATGATGTTATATAAGCTTGAGCGCTGACAATTGCATGAAGAGCCGCGGTTGTCATGCGTGCTGCAGCACTGTCATAGGGCAGGCCCAAAGCAACAAGAAGTGGGGCAATATTTGAAAACCCGATCGCGAGGGGCTGATATATCAAGGGATCATGCAAATCAAGGAAGGTGACGATCAGCTGCACCGCGTGACGAAGCCGATCAATGTTGATCGATCCATCATTATGACGATAAGCCATAATATCAAGAAGGACAGGTATTGGTTCTTCCGTATTCAATTCCCATTCTTTAATTGTATCAACAAAAGTTACTGTAATGGGATTTTGGGGAAGAGTGTCAAGCGCGTGATGCCAGGGGCCGCATTGATCACTCTTAGTGCTTCCGCTGACAACGGCATCTATCATGGTATTGGTGATATCGATAGTTGTTTTCTTAGATAATCGTGATGCTAAGGGGATGGCGGGGTGTAGTTCTCCATAGGCCCACTCAATGCCGAGAGTTGAAAGAAAACGTGGTTCAAATGCAAAAAAACGCATGGCAAGAGCGTAACGAATTTCATCATAAAAGTGCCGTGCTTCAAATTCATCGGCAAACAGATTGTGCTTCCACCCTTTGTAGATGGCGGCTCCTGTAACACGGTCAAAAACCTGTTGCGCGCTATTTTCGGCTGTTGTCTTCTGGGTCGATGTGCTGTGTTTCCAAAGCCATGAAGGCACTGTATTTTCTTCGATGGCGGAGCGTTGTAACGGCACGTCTTTAAAACAAGCTTCATCCGCAAAAATCTGGCACGATTCTCTACTCCAATTATCGGGTGACGCAAAGGGTATGAAAGAGTCGCCATCATATTCTTTAAAATGAATAAGTTCGTAGGCGTCCCTCTCTTGAACTGTAAAGAGGCGTGGCAGTGGGGGCAAAAATCCACATGGATTCATAGGTTTGGGCATGAGGGGCACACCTAAGTCGGAGTTATCCACAACATCATGTGGATGGTGTAGATTATTGCCACAAAATATGGTGGGTATAAAGAAAAAGTTATTAACAGGTGTTAAGCCTTGCGGCAGAATAATAAAGGCAACTTTGAGACTGTTTTGTTTGGGTTGTTGGGGCGCTTTTGACGCTGGTTGAGAATAAAGTTCTAAAATAACCAAGTGATATAGTTGAAGGTGTGACTACATCTGGACTTTGGCCTCCAACTATTTATAACGACAGGTAGGTCGATCTCTTTTTTTGATTCTGTGCTCTTCCGTTCCCTTTAATATATCGGTCATCGATGGATCATTTCTCGTTTATACGGCGTTTATCGCAATTGACAACGCGTTTGCAGACTTTGTTCTTTGGGGTTGAACAAGGACACGATGCGTTTGGTAATTATTATTATCGCTCACGCCATACACCTCAGGGTGTACGGGAAAAGCGTTGGGTTGTTTATGCAGGAGAGCCAGAAGCGAGTAAGGTTCCTCCAGAATGGCATATTTGGCTCCATCATACAGTCGATGAGCCTCTTACGCAGGGCGATGTATTTCACAAGCCATGGCAAAAACCACACCAACAGAACATGACTGGAACCAACCAAGCCTATTATCCGCCGGGGCATATACTTGAAGGCGGGCAGCGCCGTAAAGCCACCGGTGATTACCAAGCTTGGCGACCTGAAAATTAAAGGGGAAAAGAAAGATGGGACGGAGTGTTTTTGAGACGATTTTGGGAGCTGTTGTATTGGCTGTCGCGTTTCTCTTTTTGAGTTTTGCTTATTCGAGTTCTGATTTGCAAAAAGTATCGGGTTACACTTTGAATGCGAACTTTCCGATGGTGGATGGGTTAAAGGATGGCATTGATGTTAAAATCAATGGCGTTAAAGTTGGGTCTGTAGCTGGGTTGCAATTATTGACCGATCCGGGGCCTAACCAGTTTCTCGTCAAGGTATCGATGTCGATCGATCCAAGCGTAAGGCTTCCGACGGATACGATGGCTCTCATTGCAACCGAAAGTCTCCTGGGAGGCAAATATATGTCCTTAGAACCCGGGGTTGAAGATGATTATATTAAGACCGATGGAACAGGGCGTGTAACACGCACCCAGGCTCCCCTGCGACTGGATGACCTCATTGGTCAGCTAATCTATAGCCAGAAACGTACCGATTCTCCTGCTCCAGCGAAAGCGGGCAGTTCGGATGCTCATCCCTAATGGTGGCGATACGCATTCTTGGGATTGTGATGGTTGCTATGATGTTGGCATGTTCGGCTTATGCTGTGATGCCAACACAAGAAAACACGATGGCCGTTGTGCGTGCGCTTGATAAAGCAACCGCACGTGTGGAAGAACTCACGATTCCTATAAATGAGCCTTTAAAATTTGGGACGCTCTTGATTACGGTGCGTACCTGCCGGGTCTCGTCTCCCGAAGAAACGCCTGAAGCTGCGGCTTTTATAGAGGTGGGTGAATTTAAACCGGGCGAGAATGAGACCCCTGTTTTCCGCGGGTGGATGTTTGCTTCCAGTCCAGCTTTATCGGCTATGCAACATCCTGTTTATGATCTTTGGGTTACGGGTTGTAAAAACGCTTCCAGTAAATGATCCCAGCTTATCGAGCCAGGGATTTCTTTCGGACATAAAAGTTGAGCGGGATATTGGATAGCATCCGCAAGTAGATGATGGTAATTCATGCGTGTGACTTCATACGTTCCAAATTGAGTCAAGTGTTCGGTTTGAAACTGTGTATCCAGGAGACGGAAATGGCTGGCGCGCAACAAGGCGACAAGATGAACAAGAGCAATTTTACTTGCATCTTTCTTGCGACTAAACATGCTTTCGCCAAAAAAAGCCCCCCCGAGACTTACGCCATAAAGACCCCCAACCAGTTCAGAGCCATCCCAGGTTTCTATCGAATGAGCATGACCGCGCATATGCAAGGTCCCGTAAAGATCTAATATTTCTCGATTGATCCAGGTCGTGGTGCGCTCGGGTGTTAGGGCTGCACAAGCGCGCATAACCTGAGGGAAGGCTGTATTTAATTTAAGAGTATAGGGCTTTTGTCGCAATGTGCGTCGAAGACGTCTTGAAACATGAAAGAGGTCATCCAGGGGAATAAGAGCTCGAAGCGGAGGATCAAACCATATGAGATCCGTTGCATGGGCGTTCTCAGCCATAGGAAAAATGCCCGCGCCATAGGCGCGCAGCAAAATATCTGGTGTGAGAATATGAAGTGAACGATTAGACATCGTCCGTCGATATTACTTGGTTTCGAGGAATTTTTCTAGCCAATGAATGTCATAATTTCCGTTAATAAAATCGGGGGCGGCTATCAGCCGGCGATGAAGGGGGAGAGTTGTATCGATCCCACCAATAACAAACTCCTCTAGGGCGCGTCTTAAACGCAATAAACATTCATTACGGCTTGTCCCATGCACGACGAGTTTTGCAATCATGCTGTCGTAATGGGGGGGGACACGGTATCCATCATAAAGAGCGCTATCCACGCGTACACCAAGGCCACCGGGGGCATGGAAACCACTTATTTTTCCTGGCGAGGGCGTAAATGTATTGGGATCTTCGGCGTTAATGCGGCACTCAATAGCATGTCCGTTAAACGTAATTTCCTCTTGTTTATAGCTAAGCGGTAAACCTGCGGCGACACGGATTTGTTCACGTACAAGGTCGATACCAGTTATCATTTCGGTGATCGTGTGTTCGATTTGTAACCGTGTGTTCATTTCGATGAAATAAAATTGGCCGTTTTCATAAAGAAATTCAATTGTGCCAACACCTCGATAGCCAAGCTTCTGGATAACGCCGGCAGCAAGAGCTCCAATATAAAGACGTTCCGAAGCATTTAGACCCGGGGAAGGTGCTTCTTCGATCACTTTTTGGTGTCGACGCTGAATGGAACAATCACGCTCACCAAAATGAACAGCATTTCCGTGCGTATCCCCTAGAAGCTGCACTTCGATATGACGTGGCTTCTCAAGATATTTTTCCATATATACTTCATCATTTCCAAAGGCGGCTCGGGCTTCGCCTCGGGCGAGCTGGTAGGCTTCTTCTAAACCTTTTGCCTCATAGGCAACTTTCATTCCTTTGCCCCCACCACCGGCGGCAGCTTTAATGAGAACTGGATAGCCGATAGCGTCTGCATTACTTCTTGCTTCATCAAGAGTTGGTACAGCCCCGTCGGAACCGGGAACTGTGGGAAGGCCTAGCGCTTTGACCGTTTTCTTGGCCGTGACTTTGTCTCCCATGATACGTATGTGCTCAGGGGTTGGGCCAATAAAGGTAAAGCCGTGCTCTTCAACCATTTCGGCAAAGACAGCGTTCTCAGACATGAACCCAATGCCGGGATGGATCGCATCAGCTCCAGTAATGGCGGCAGCTGTTAAGATCGCTGGAATATTTAAATAACTATCTTTCGAAGGAGGGGGGCCAATACATACACTCTCATCAGCTAAACGAACATGCATAGCATCCGCATCGGCTGTTGAATGGACGGCAACGGTGTGGATACCCATTTCGCGGCAGGCACGATGGATCCGCAGTGCGATTTCACCTCGATTGGCGATAAGAACTTTTTCGAACAAGGGATGTACCTAGGTTAGAATGAGAAGTGTTTCGCCAAATTCGACAGGCTTGGCATCAGCGACGAGGATTTCAGAAACAGTGCCCCCCTTTGCTGCTTTAATTGGGTTCATTACTTTCATGGCCTCAATAATAAGAAGGGTATCCCCTTGCTTGACTTTGTCACCAACTTTTACAAAAGGAGCTGCCTCAGGAGAAGACCCTAAATAGACGGTGCCAACCATAGGGGCTGTCACGGGAGTACCCGATGGTGCGGGGGCCGCGGTGGTGGCAGCTGGGGCCGTTACAACAGGTTGAACGGGGGCTGTATGAATGACAGGATGGCCATGGGAAACGGCGCACCGTATCTTTTTGTCGCCTTCGGCATATTCGATTTCACTTAACCCTGTTTCTTCCAGGAGTTTAGCAAGCTTGCGAACAAAGTCACTATCAAGATCAAATTTTGGCATGTGTTACCTTGGGTTGATAAAGAGGAGGCTATTTAAGCAGTTTTGAGAGAGCTTGCAAAGCCAGAGCATAGCCCTCTATTCCGAGCCCGCAAATAATACCTTGGGCTGCTTTTGATATTAACGAATGATGTCGAAATTTTTCGCGAGCATATATATTGGATATATGGACCTCAATAATAGGTTTTTGGCTCAAAATCAGGGCATCATAGAGAGCCACGGATGTATGACTATATCCTCCTGCATTGATAATAATACCACAATATTTTTTACGACTGCTTTGAATCCATGTGACCAGTTCGCCTTCAAGGTTACTTTGGTGACATTCAACGTTAAGTTTGAGCTCCTTTGCCGTCTTTTTGCAGAGCGTCTCTACATCGCTGAGTTTCGATTTTCCATAAATAAGCGGTTCTCTTAAGCCCAACATATTGAGGTTGGGGCCGTTAAGAACGAGAACAGGAAGTTGAGTTTTCTTTTTTGGCATCATTCTAACCTGTGATTGTTATTTTTTTTCTTCAGCGCGCGCGTCTTTCACAGCTTTGTTCATCTCATCGTATTGCATAGCGCCTGGAAAGAATTTATCGCCAATAATAAACAAGGGCGTTCCGCGGACGCCGACTTCGCTTCCGAGTTGAATGTTTTTCTCAATTTGTTTTGATATGGCGCTGTCGCTCATATCTTTCTTCAGTTTTTCGACATTGAGCCCAACATTTTTTGCTGTTTCATAAATTACCTCTTCTGTCAGATGTTCTTTGCGGGACATGAGGGCGTCGTGAAAAGCAATATATTTGTTTTGTTTGATGCTTGCGAGAGCAGCTTCGGCTGCTGTAACGGAAGCTGTACCCAAAATAGGAAAATCTTTGTATATAAATTTTACGCCCTTATCGTCATTGATCAGTTTTTCAATAGACGGTTCTGCCATTTTACAATAGCCACACTGAAAATCAAAAAACTCAACAACTGTCACATCGCCTTGTGGATTGCCACCTACAGGGGTGTTGGAATCACTAAATATTTTTTCTTTTTGGTCTGCAAGAGCTTGTTTGCTTTTTAAATCAGCGCTGTTTTGTTCACGTCGTTGCAATTCATCATAAGCTTCTTTTAAAACTTCGGGGTGTTTGTTAACAAGGTAATCCTTGATAATGGATTCGATGGCGGCACGATCGTTGTCTGAGAAGGTAAGAGCGGATGTTGTTGGGCTATTCGTTGTGCTAGCAAAACCACTTAGGGGAAACAGAAAAAGAGCTGTTATGATTGCCCGTGTTAAATACCGCATCGATAGCTCCAATTATTAGAAAAAGAATCAGGAGTAGACACAACCAACTTTTACATCCCAAGTCAACGGGCGTTCATTCTCACTTGTTTTTAACTTTATCATTGGTGTGATAGTCTTCTGGGGTGGTTGTGAGTTTAATGTCTTGGGCTCTGAGCCAATAAGGTGTTCCTTTTTCTAGGGCCTTCATCGCGCGTTCGGCAAGTTGTCCTGCTAATTTATCATTACCATTGGCAACGGCCTCTTCGGCGAGAGCATAACTTACAAGACCTTCATAATGAATATCCTTTGTTAATTCGGCTTTACGTCCCCAGGCTGAGGCAAGAAGATGCCAGGTGAAGGGAACGCGTTCTTCAAGTTGATTGGAAAGGAGGAGTTGTTGAATGGCAAGGTCAAGTTGGCTGGGGTCGTGACTTTCAATTAAGGCATGAGCATAGGACTGATGCAGAAGGGCTGAGGTTGGAAGGAGAGTGTTGGCCTTTTCATAATAAGTTGTAGACTCAAGAACGTGTCCGTTCTCAAAAAGAATCTGAGCTTTCAATTCATAAAAGAAAGGATTCTTCGGCTCATTACTTATAAGGCTGTCGGTGAGTGTAAGAGCATGATCCATTTGATTGGTGCGATAAAGAGCTATGGCGCGTGCGTAACGAGCATTGAGACGTAGATCATTATCAGTATAACGCAAAAGAGCTGTTTCGGGTTGTAGGTAGCCGAGTAATTTTGCTTTCATGCGTTCATGCATGACATAAAATTTATTATCTAATTTTGCATCTTTAAGAGGTGAATGTTCGAGGTGATACGCAACATTATCAATGCGATCTTGAGTGAGGGGATGGGTGCGAACAAATTCGTCCTGACGATTTGAAGGGAGTAACTCTTGCCCAGCGAGCTTTTGAAAAAATTCAAGCATGCCACGTGAGGATATGCCGGCTTTATCAAGAAACAACATGCCCGCATCATCGGCAGAAGCTTCTTGAGTCCGGCTAAAACTTAGAAAGTTGCGCTCAGCAATTTGTTGGCTCCCACTGAGGGCGCCCATGGCCGCCTGACCATTGCCACTGGCGGCCCCTGCCGCCACAGCCAAAATCATACCTAAGATCGCTTCAGCAGAAGCATTGTGCATTTCTTCGCGGCCACGAATGAGGTGTCCTCCTGCAATGTGGCCTGTTTCGTGAGCCATGACGCCAACAAGCTGTTCAGGCGTGTCAGTTAACTGCAAAAGACCTGTATAAAAAAACTCATTCATCCCTTCGGCGACAAAGGCATTAATAATATTACTCTCCACAATGACGATTGTGATGCTGCTCGGGTCAATATCCGCGGCTCGATAAATCGGATCGGCCAGAGCGTGAAGATAATTTTCTATTTCAGCATCACGAATAAAAGAGGGGTGACTCCCTCCCCCGGCTTCTTGAGCATAAACGACAAACGCAAAGCTTTGTGACATAAGGAAAAGGACAGCAACAGCCCATCCTAAGAAGCGAAAAAGCGGTGAGACTTCGCCTATCTTCGGCTGGAGCGTTCTTATTGACCTGTTAAGCGTCTCCACCAGCCACCTTTGGGTTTTTCGGGCGGTTGATCAACAATCTCATAGGGAACAGGTGTTGATGTTGATGCAACACGTGTATGTTCTGGATGCGATTTAAAAGATGCTGCCGCGACAGGAGAGGGGGGGCGCGGCGTTGTATCAATCTCGTGGATGGAGGTCGGGTGCGAAACGGATATGGGGGATGACGCCATGTCCTTATGTTCGCCTCTATTCGGACGATTCCATCCCCCTTGGCTGGTACGATTTTCAGAACGTGGACGATCGCCATTGGGACGTTCTCCCTCATTCGTATGAGGGCGTCGCCCACGGCCACCACGACGACCGCGACGACGGCCACCACGGCGCTGTGGATCCTGAGTATCATCTTGAGTTCCGCCCACATGGGCTCCCTCAACATTCCCTATGTTGTCATTTACGTTACTATCATCTGCGGCCGTGATATTACCGTTAGCTTCTTGTCCAGGCACTCCTTCTTGGGGAGGGGTATAGGCTGGTTGTCGAGGTGATGAATGTTGGCCTTGGGAAGAATTTTGTTGCTGATTGCGTTGACGATTTCGTCCAAACCCATAACGGCCACGACGACGACCTTGGCCTTGTTGAGGGGACTGGTTGTCCCCGTTCATTGGCTCAGTTGGTGTGGGTGAATCTTCAGCAATTGTTGGTGATGGGGGGCGCTCATCAACTTTGAGCGAGTCGATATTTACGGCCGGTGCAAGACTGCGATCTTGGCCCGAGCGAACACGTTCAAGACGAAAGTCAGGGGGGGCAAGTGCGTCGTCACTGTGCAGTAAAACTTGCAAAGAATAACGGCGTTCAATATCGCTGAGAGCTTGGCGCTTTTGATTAAGGATATAGAGCGCAACTTTTGTGGGAACGTGTAATACCAGTTCGGAGGAACCTTGCCGAATGCCTTCTTCTTCGATCATACGCAGAATTGAAATGGCCGCTGAATCGACAGAACGAATGAGCCCAATACCAGCGCAATGCGGGCATTTTTCAAAATTAATTTCCATCAAACTCGAGTGAAGCCGCTGACGTGATAATTCTAAGAGACCAAAAGGCGATATTCGGCCAATTTGTAGGCGCGCTCGATCCACACGCATGGCTTCTTTGACACGACGTTCGACAGCTGCGTTATTTCGACCATCTTCCATGTCAATAAAATCGATAACAACCAGTCCCGCTAAATCACGTAAACGTAGTTGGCGAGCAATTTCTTCGGCTGCCTCGAGATTTGTTTTCAGAGCCGTCCCTTCGATATGGCGTTCGCGTGTTGCGCGACCTGAATTCACATCGATTGAAACAAGTGCTTCCGTTGGATTAATAACAATATAACCGCCGGATCGTAATTGCACGGTGGGGCTATAAAGGGCATCAATTTGTTTTTCAACATTGTAACGAAAGAAAAGAGGAACATTATCTTCGTAGAGTTTTACCTTATCTAACTGATCCGGCATAATGGTGCGCATGAAATCGGTCGCGAGTTCATGTCCACGGCTTCCCGCAACTAAGATCTCGCCCACTTCCTGTGAATAGAGGTCACGCATGGAACGCTTAATAAGGTTGGCTTCCTCATAAATAAGGGTGGGGGCTGTTGATTGAAGAGTTTGTTCACGAATATTATTCCAGAGACGTAAAAGATATTCGAGATCACGTTGGATTTCTGCGGGTTCTTGCTCCATCCCAGCCGTACGAAGAATGACAGCCATGCCTTCCGGAATTTCGAGTTGATCAAGAATTTCCTTCATACGTCGGCGATCTTGATGACTTGTAATCTTACGCGATACGCCGCCACCATGATCGGTGTTGGGCATCAAAACACAGTAACGACCAGCGAGGGACAAAAAGGTTGTAAGTGCAGCCCCTTTATTGCCGCGCTCTTCTTTGACAACCTGAATCAGCATAACTTGACGGCGTTTGACGACTTCTTGAATTTTATAACGAGGGCGGGGCGGCCGACGGAAACGTTCTTCTTCGGATGCTTCACCACCTACTGTTTCAAGCGGTACTGGTTCTTCAGCGGGGGGGGCAGCATCGTTTGGTAAGAGGTCAACGGAGGGAAGTCCAACGGCGGCATTACCAAAATCAGTAATAAGACCAGGATCGAGGGCCGGTTGGGGCGAAAAGGCGGAAAGAGGGATGGGGTCTAAAGTGGAGCCCGCTGTGTCATGAAGAACATGATCTGTTTTTCCGAGCGAAGGCATTTCAATCGTTAACGATGGTAAAACATCAGCAACAAGCGCTTGTTCAACGGGGAGTGATTCTTCGGCAATATAAGCCGACTCACCGTCATCAGCATGAGCATGTAATTCTGCGGCGGCCATATCTGGATTGTCATCCGTATCGTCACTCTCATTGAGGGGTTCATCGAGAACATCTTCCTCCATCTCATCATGAGGGCGGTCCGCCATTGGAATACGAAAATAATCCGGATGAATTTCACTAAAAGGGAGGAATCCATGACGATTACCGCCATATTCAACAAAAGCTGCCTGCAAAGAGGGCTCAATGCGAATGACTTTCGCAAGATAGATGTTACCTTTAAGCTGCTTTTTGCTCGTGCGCTCAAAGTCAAAATCGCTGAGCCATGTGCCGTCAACTATAGCTACACGAGTCTCCTCAGGATGCGTTGCATCCACAAGCATACGCTTCGTCATTTTTTAATCTCTCCCGCCAGCGCGTCGCCGTGGAGGTGAGATAAAACCCCGCTTGGCGCCAGAACCGGCAAATTCAT
>Ga0302274_10002699_pt1 | contig 16079 bp, 12 predicted proteins | sample III_Bog_N2_1_FD_198755 | JGI IMG/M metagenome (GOLD analysis project Ga0302274, IMG submission 198755) | Peat permafrost microbial communities from Stordalen Mire near Abisko, Sweden - III_Bog_N2_1 | ecosystem: Environmental > Terrestrial > Soil > Wetlands > Peat | place: Sweden: Abisko...
TTGCTTTTTGTCCAAATTCAGAATTTCAATCATTTCCCTCTCGGCCATTATTCAACGTCCGAGCGGCTTATACTTCTGAGAGTGAAGATGAGCATGAAGAGGACGAACCAGATTGCTCTTGCCTGGATACTACTGGCCGGCGGGATTTCCATTTTCTGGGGCTCTTCTTTAGGGAAGCCGGAGAATCGGTGGGTGGATTTCAAGGCAGTTTATTACGGCGCGCGATGCCTGCTTGAACACCACAATCCATACAACGTGAGTGAGCTGGATGGCGTTTACCGGGCCGAGGGCGGGGAGAGCCCATCGGAGACCTTCACGGCGCATCAGACTGTAACGTTGTTTGTCAACTTGCCCACGACCTTTATCTTCATAGCTCCTTTGGCGATGCTGCCATGGGGAGCTGCGCACGTGCTGTGGATAATCATCACCGCCGTAAGCCTCATCTTCGCCGCTTTCCTGATGTGGAATATCGGGGCCGATTACGCGCCAGTAATCTCTGTTGGTTTAATCTGCCTGATTCTAGCCAACAGCGAGGTTCTCTTTCTTACCGGCAATACGGCGGGGATCATCGTAAGCCTTTGCGTGGTGGCCGTCTGGTGCTTTCTCAATAAGCGGTTTGAATTGGCTGGCGTTCTGTGTCTTTCGGTCAGTCTCGCAATCAAACCCCATGACGCAGGGCTGGTCTGGCTTTATTTCCTGTTGGCGGGCGGAGTCTATCGCAAGCGCGCGCTGCAAACCCTCCTCATTACGGGAATCCTGGGCCTGTCCGCCTTCCTCTGGGTTTCGCATGTGGCGCCCTATTGGATGCATGATTGGAACTCCAACCTGTCCGTCATTTCAGCGCGCGGCGGACTCAATGAACCGGGGCCTGCTTCCCTCATTGGCCGTTCACCCGGCATGGTCTTCGATCTGCAGGCGGCCATCGCTGTTTTTTGGAACGATCCGCGCATCTACAATCCGGCCAGCTATCTGATCTGCGGAGCGCTGCTGCTGGTTGGCGCGGTTCGCACTCTCCGGTCGCGATTCTCACAGCAGAGAGTCTGGTTCGCGCTTGCGGCGGTTAGTATTCTCACCATGCTGATTACCTATCATCGCTCCTACGATGCCAAGCTTCTGCTGCTAACCGTTCCGGCCTGTGCGATGTTGTGGGCCAGGGGTGGTCCGGTTGCGTGGCTTGCACTCCTGATGACTACCGCGGGAATTGTGTCGACCGCGGATATTCCGACGGTAATTTTCCTCAACCTCACCAAGGAATTGCCAATATCCACTGCGGGGCTGTCCGCGCAGATACGAACACTCCTGCTGATGGAACCCACCCCGCTCATCTTGCTGGCTATGGGAATTTTCTATTTGTTGGTGTATGTGCGGCGCGATCCCGCCCGAGATGCACAGCAGGGCCTGGAGAAACCGGGAAAACGCCGGTTGCGCTCACTCAGGCATAATCCGATGGACTCCTCAGAAGGCCGTTCAGAAGGTTGATTGAGAGCCTTGGTACGGTACTCGGCAGAAAGAGAGACTCAAGATGACAAGGACACAGCGGACTGCTTTGGTTTGCCTGCTGTTGTCCTGCGGGGTTTCCGTCTTTTTAGGATTCTATCTGGAGCGCAACATGCATGATGTGATGTTGGATTTCAAAGGCATATATTACGGCACACGATGCCTGTTTCAACACGCCGATCCCTACAAACCAGGCGAGCCGCTGCGTGCTTATATGGCAGATGGCGAGCGCCTGCTGCCGAACGAAGATGGGCTCCGGCAAAATCTGACGTGGGATGTTTACTTCCCGGCCGCATCCATCTTCATTGCTCCCTTTGCGATGCTGCCGTGGGGGACCGCGCACCTTCTGTGGATAAGCTTCACTGCTGGAAGCCTCATCTTTGCAGCTTTCCTGATATGGAATTCTGGGGCCGATTTCGCGCCGATAATCTCTGTTGGTTTAATTTGCCTTATTCTCGCCAACAGCGAGATTCTCTTTCTTCTCGGAAATACGGCGGGGATCGTCGTAAGCCTTTGCGTGGTGGCCGTCTGGTGTTTCCTTCGAGAGAGGTTTATTTGGGCCGGCATTCTGTGCCTGGCATTCAGCCTGGCCATCAAACCCCATGACGCTGGCCTGGTCTGGCTCTATTTTCTATTGGCAGGCGGAATTTATAGGAAACGTGCGCTGCAAACCCTTCTGGCAACAACGGTATTGGCAGTGCTGGCCATCCTGTGGGTAGCGCCCATCGCACCACATTGGATGCAAGAACTGCACTCCAACATCCTGACAGCCTGCGGGCTCAACGACCCGGTATTTGCCTCCGCCGTTAGAATCGGCCCTTGTATGATCATCAACCTTCAATCCGCGATTTACATTTTTCGCGACGATCCGCGCGTCTACAATCTCGTCAGCTATCTGGTCTGCGGAGCGCTTCTGCTGGTTTGGTCGGTAAGCACTCTCAGATCTCGCTTTTCACAGCGGAGAGCCTGGCTGGCGCTCGCCGCCGTCGTGCCTCTTACCCTGCTCGTGACCTATCATCGGCCCTACGATGCCAAGCTTTTACTACTGACAGTTCCCGCTTGCGCTCTGCTCTGGTCCGAGGGCAAACCAATCCGTTGGATTGCGCTTCTGGTGACTACCGCGGGGATTGTCTCCACTGCGGATATTCCGTTGACCATTCTCCTCACGCTCACTAGGAACTTGCACATTTCTACTGTGGCGCTATCTGGACAGTTGCTGACCGTCCTATTGATGCGGCCCATCCCCCTCATCCTGCTGGCGATGGCCATATTCTATCTTTGGTTGTATATGCGACACGCTCCAGAGAAAGGCCTGCCATGACAAAGACACGGCGCAACGCACTGGCGTGGATACTGCTGGCCAGCGGAATTTCCATCTGGTGGGGTTTTTCGGTTGGGCAAAACGCGAATGGGTGGGTGGATTTCAGGGCGGTCTACTACGGCACGCGCTGCCTGCTCGAACACCACAATCCTTACAAGGTTAGCGAACTGGAGGGTGTATACCGGGCCGAGGGCGGGGAGCGCCCGTCGGAGAAAGTCGCGGCTCATCAGGCTGTGGTGTTGTATGTGAACGTGCCTACAACATTCATTGTCGTAGCCCCTTTTGCGATGTTGCCGTGGGGGCCCGCGCATGTGTTGTGGCTGGTGTTCACCGCCGGAGTTTTTCTCCTTGCCGCGCTCCTGATGTGGGATCTCGGGGCGAGCTATGCGCCAGATGTTTCCCTCGTTCTGATTTTCATCCTGCTTGTTAATTGCGAGTCAATTTTCGGCGCCGGCAATACGGCGGGAATCGCCGTAGGCCTTTGCGTGATAGCCGCATGGTGCTTTCTTCGCAAGCGGTTTATTCCGGCAGGCGTTCTGTGCCTTGCGCTCAGTCTCGCCATCAAGCCCCATGATGCAGGTCTGGTCTGGCTATACTTTCTATTAGCTGGCGGAGTGTATCGGAAACGCGCGCTGCAAGCCCTCTTCATCACGGCTGTTCTAGGTTTGTCGGCCTTTCTATGGGTTTCGCATGTTGCGCCGCATTGGATGCAAGACTGGCAATCGAATTTATCAACCATTTCGGCGCCTGGAGGCATCAATGAACCCGGACCTTTTGCTCTTACCAGCCGTGGTGGCGCACCGGTCATTGATCTGCAGGCCGCCATCAGTGTCTTCCGGGACGATCCGCGCATTTACAATCCAGCCAGCTATATCGTCTGCGGAGCTCTTTTCCTCGCATGGGGATTGCGCACTCTCCGGATGAGCTTTTCGCCGGCCAAAGCATGGATTGCGCTGGCGGCAATCGTGCCTCTTACCATGCTGATTACCTATCATCGGCCTTGGGATGCAAAGCTTTTGATGCTCACCATACCGGCCTGCGCAATCTTGTGGGCAGAGGGCGGCCCAATTGCATGGATTGCGCTCCTGGTGAATTCCGTGGGGCTGGTGTTGACCGGAGATATTTCGCAGGCAGTTCTCAGCATTGTCTTCAATCAACTGCATGTAGACACAGCCGGGATATTGGGACAGATGCTAACCCTTGTGATGATACGGCCCGCTTCGCTTATCCTGCTGGCGATGAGCATTTTCTATCTCTGGGTGTATTTGCGGCGCGCTGGTTCTGATGGAGAATGTGGTATGGCCGAAAACATTTCGGCAGCTAGCGGGGCCGCGGTGAAGACGGAATGAAGCGCATTCCCACTTTCGATGGTTTGCGCAGAGAAATCCGTTCGCGTTGGCCTGAATGGACCGCGCTCTCCTTGTACGTTGCGCTGCTTGCAATTGCCATTCCCTATCATGAACCTTCAGCAGACGTAGCCCAGGCATGGCAACTTGCGCGATGCCTTTCGCTCCGTGATCTGTTTCTAACCTACATTCGTTATGAGGGATCTCCAGGCCTTTGGCACTTTCTGCTCTGGATTCTGATTCGCGCGCGCGTCAGCTACACTGGCTTGCCGTGGATTTGCGGAGTAATTGCGATTGGAGCCGCTGCATTGCTGGTCTTCAAGTCCCCTTTTCCGCGCTATCTCAAGCTCGTAATGCCATTTACAGTGTTTCTGTTATTTCAATACGCGGTTGTAGCGCGGAGCTATGTGCTTGTGCCGATCTTGCTCTTCCTAGCAGCTTTCTGGTGGCAAAGGTCGCCGGTGGTTCTGGCGTTGCTGCTCGGACTGCTGGCTAACGTCGCGCTCCATGCCACGGTCATCTCCGGGGGAATCGCTGTCATATATGTTATCGAGCAAGTTAGCAAAAAAGGCATCAATCAATCTACCCGTTGGCGTCAATTCTCGTGGAGCGCGCTCATTCTTCTAAGTTTCTCGGCTTTTGCTTTGTGGACAGCCTGGCCGCCGCGCGACCTTACAGATTACATGTCTTTCCGTTTACATTCGTCTGCATTCTTGTTTCTGTTAAGAGCTGCGGGATCTCTTGTTTGGGCAGTTTTTGATCCATGGGCACTTTCTCTCCCCTTCTGGATTGCAATCGCTCTCTGCTTCCGTAGGCGACGCAGCCTCTTCTATCTTTTACCGGTGCTGTTTCTCGCTGTCTTTTGCGGGGTGGTGGCCTCAGATTGGTGGCATTGTGGCCTCATGGCGCCACTCGTGGTATGCCTTCTATGGATAACATGGCCACCAGCAAGTGAAAAACTTACCCATAGCGAGACTGCTGGACGAATAGCGCTGACTGTAATGGCCGGCATGCAAATTCTCTATTCCGGCTATGCCATTCAATACGATCATTACAACGCGTACTCTCCTGATTATGCGACATCCGAATTTCTACGGCCTTTTGTTTCGCGGGGAGCGGCAATAGCAGTAACTGATCTCGGCGATCACGCAGTTCATGCCGCTTCCTTTTTCTCGGTGGGGGTATTACCTTACTTTGACCATAATATTTTCATCAACGTTCCGGATTCATTCTGGTTATGGAGCGATAAGAATGTGTCCGCGGAATTATACAAGAAGTATTTTCCATCGCATCCTGATCTGGTTATAGTCGGAGTGTATAGCGTTGGTCCAGATAACCTGTCCTTTCTGTCGAATCCCGGAATACAAATGTTAGATCATGCAGGTTATAAGTTCACTAACATGTTTTGCGGAGCAATGCCAGAAGGATTCAGGCTCGCAAATCATAATTGTGACTTGATATTTCAGCGCGCGAAAAGTCCCCAGGGAACTGTCCTCAGATAGCGCAAGTTAGACTTGTGGAACAAGGACTTCTGACGAGCGAGAGCTGGCTCATACTCGACTGGATGGAAGGGAATAGGCGATGGCAAGATATCTGGTGACGGGCGGGGCTGGTTTCTTTGGCAGTATTCTCAAGCGCCGTTTATTGGACGGCGGCGCCGAGGTGGTCAGCATTGACCTGATGCCCGACTCCATACGGCATCCCGCACTTATCAGCATCCAAGGCGACATCCGGGACGATGAGGCCATGCGGGGCATCTTCGCGGCACACCAGTTTGACGCGGTCTTTCATATCGCAGCAATGCTGGCGCACGGAAAGATGAACCGCGAATTGCTGTGGACCAGCAATGTGGATGGAACCGAAGTAATAGCCCGCTGCGCGCGGCAGGCTGGAGTTCGGAAGCTGGTGTTCACCTCGACCAATTGCCTGTGGGCAAACAATCTTGGGCATCCGGTTCGAGAGGACGACGCGCCCGCTCCGGTGGAGATTTATGGCGAGTCCAAACTGGCCGCTGAAAAGCTGCTGAAGCAATTTGAAGATGGGATGGACGTGGTAGTCCTGCGCTGTCCCACCATCATAGATAGCGGCCGTCTTGGTTTACTGGCAATTCTCTTTGAGTTCATTCGTGAGAACAAAACTATATGGGTGGTGGGTTCGGGCGGCAACCGCTACCAGTTTATCCACGCCGGTGATCTGGCGCAAGCCTGCGTGCAGTCTCTCGACTATACGGGCTCGGCCACCTTTCATGTAGGCAGCGACAATGTACCCACCCTGCGAGAGTGTTACGAGGCCGTGATCCGGGAGGCCGGTAGTCGCTCGCGGGTCCGCTCGCTGCCCAAAGGACTGGCGCTGGCAGCCATGCGCCTTGCGTATAAGCTGCGTTTATCGCCATTGGGCCCCTACCAGTACCGGATGATTGCCGAGGACTTCATCTTCGACACCTCTCGTATCCGGCAGGCGTTAGGCTGGCGACCCACAGTGACCAATGCTGAAATGCTCACCACGGCCTACAAGTACTATGCAGAGAACCGCGAGGAGATTCTTGCACGCAGCAATGTCTCGGCCCACTCGCGCGCTGCCGAGATGGGGATTCTGCGCCTACTCAAGTGGATTTCATAAACCTGTTAGTCCTTGCCGGCAGGCATTCCGCGAACCACAGAAAATGCGAATCTATGACGTAGTGATGTAAGATCGGAAATCCATGCCTTCAACCGGATCGTCAACTACGCAAAAAATCCTTGGCTTTCTGAAGCAGAACGTCGCGGCTGACATCGGAGATGGTGTTGGTCAGCGGGATGCTCTTGGGGCAGACCTCGACGCAGTTTTGTGCGAAGCCGCACTCCTGAATGCCGCCGTCGCCGGCCAGGGCGCGAAGGCGCTCTTCCTTTAGAACTTTGCCGGTAGGGTGGTTGTTGAAGAGCTTGACCTGGGCGATGGTGGCCGCGCCGACAAAGCCTGTATCCTCGTTGAACTGCGGACAGACTTCCATGCAGCAGGTGCAGGAGATGCAGTTGGACAGCGGGTAATTGACTTCCTGCTGCTGCGGGTAAACGCGCGGGCCGGAGCCCAGATCATACGTGCCATCGAGGGGAATCCATGCCTTGACGGCCTTCAAATTTTCAAACAAAACCGCCCGGTCCACTTGCAGGTCGCGAACCAGCGGAAACTTGCTGAGCGGCTCCACGCGGATAGGCTGTTCCAGATTGTCGATCAGCGACGAGCAGGCCATGCGCGCCCTTCCGTTGATGCGCATGGCGCAGGAGCCGCAAATCTCCTCCAGGCAACAGGAATCATAAGTGACGGGGGTGGTCGGCTTGCCGCTGGCGGTGACCGGGTTGGCGGCGATGTCCATCATCGCGGTGGTCACGTTCATGCCGGGACGCCATTCAAGCTCGAAGCTCTCCCACACAGCCGAATCATCGGGGCTGGCCTGGCGCTTGATTTCAAATTGCACAGTCTTGTTTGCCATTGTCAGTCTCCCTTAATTTGCTGCGTCGTAGCTGCGCCGCCGCGGCTGGATGAATTGCGTATCGACCTCTTCGAACTCGAAGCGCGGACCTGAATCCGTATAGCTGGCCTTGGTGGTTTTCAGGAACTGCTCATCGTTGCGCTCGGGAAAGTCGGGCTTGTAGTGCGCGCCACGGGACTCATCGCGCAGCATCGCTCCCTGCGCAATTACCCGCGCCAACTCCAGCATGTTCTTCAACTGCCGGGCAAAAGCAAAGCTGGTGTTGGCCCATTGGCTACGGTCGGCGAGACTAACGTTTTTGTAGCGGTCGAGCAACTCCACGATCTTTTCGTCTGCCTGCTTGAGCCCCTTGTTATAGCGGATCACCGTGGCGTGCTTGGTCATCGTATCGCCCAGCTCGCGCCATAGCTTGAAGGGATTTTCTTCGCCTTCGTTCTTGAGCAGCCTGGCGTTGATCTCTGCCTGGCGGGTGATTTCGGCCGCATGGCCGCCGTCGCCTTCCATGGCCGTCAGGTTCTTTGCGTAATTCAACGCGTGCGGTCCGGCGACGAATCCCGCATAGATGCAACTGAGCAGCGAGTTGGCGCCCAGGCGATTGGCGCCGTGGTACTGGTAATCGCATTCGCCAATGGCATAGATGCCGGGAATGTTGGTCATCTGGTTGAAGTCCACCCACACGCCGCCCATGGTGTAGTGCATGCCGGGGAAGATCTTCATGGGCACTTCGTGGGGATCGTCGCCCACAAATTTCTCGTAAATGTCCAGAATGCCGCCCAGCTTGCGGTCCAGCGTGGCGCGGTCAATGTGCGTCAGGTCGAGATAGACCATCGGCTGGCCGTCTAGCCCCAAGCCTTCCTCGTAAACCACCTTGTGAATGGCGCGCGTGGCAATGTCGCGAGGGACGAGGTTGCCGTACTTGGGATACCACTCCTCAAGGAAGTAGAATCGCTCGGCTTCGGGAATCTGCCTGCCCAGGCGCTTGTCGCCGGCGGTGCGCGGAACCCAGACGCGGCCACCCTCGCCGCGCGCCGACTCCGACATCAGCCGCAGCTTGTCTTCGCCGGGAATGCAGGTGGGGTGAACCTGAATGAACTCGCCGTTGGCGTACGTGACACCCTGCTGGAAGACGGCCGATTGTGCCGAGCCCGTGCAGACCACGGAGTTGGTGCTCTTGCCGAAGATGGCTCCGATGCCGCCCGTCGCCAACAGAACAGCGCCGGCAGGGAAGCTGCGTAGTTCCATGGTGCGCAGGTCGAGCGCGGTGATGCCGCGCGCTACGCCTTTGGAGTCGATGACCGCGGAGAGAAACTCCCAGCCCTCGTACTTCTTCACCTTGCCTTCGGACTCGTACCGGCGAACCTGCTCGTCGAGCGCGTAGAGTAACTGCTGCCCCGTCGTTGCGCCGGCAAAAGCCGTGCGGTTGTAGAGCGTGCCGCCAAAGCGCCGAAAGTCCAGCAGCCCCTCGGGAGTGCGATTGAAGGGAACGCCCATGCGGTCCAGCAAATCGATAATCGCCGGAGCGGCCTCGCACATCAGCTTGACCGGCGTCTGGTTGGCAAGAAAGTCGCCGCCATAAATGCTGTCGTCGAAGTGCTTGTAAGTGGTGTCGCCCTCGCCCTTCAAATTCTTGGCCGCGTTGATGCCGCCCTGCGCGCACACCGAGTGCGAACGCTTGACCGGGACGATGGAAAACAAATCGACGGTCCCGCCGGCCTCGGCAATTTTGATGACCGCCGAAAGTCCGGCCAATCCTCCGCCAATCACGATGATTCTGGGTGCTGCCATAAAGTAATTTCCTTTCGACCGGAGCGACGGCGCTAAATCAAAAAACTTCCAGCGGCTGCCGGAGCGGCCACCATGGAGATAGCCGGGTTCTCCGGCGTGTTCGTGTACTTCGGGTCCACAACAAATGCCCACATGCTCGCCAGTCCAAGAATCGCCAGAGCCAGCCCCAGCGCCACGCAGACAAATCCAAAGCGCTTGCGAGCACGCGTGCCGGGCGTGATGCCCCACTTGGCCGCGAAGAGCCAGACGCCATAGGCGAAGTGCCAGCAGATGGCGACCATGGCCACAATGTAGATAGCGAGCATCCAGGGATTGGCCAGCTCCTGCTGCACCTTGGCGAAGGCAGCGTAGGGATGCTCGGGCAGCATGACGCCCATGAATCGCTGGCGAATGACGTGCTGCGCAATGTAGGCGAAGGCGATCAGGCCGGTGTAGCGCTGGGCGACGTAAAGCCAGTTGCCCGCCCAGGGATAGTAGACGATGTTCGACTTGCCGCGCAGCCAAATCCAGACGCCGTAGCAGGCGTGATAGAGGAGGGGCAAAAAGATGAAGACCCACTCCAGCACGCGCACCATCGGCAGGCTGTTCAGGAACTTGACCTGCGCCCCGTAAGCCGCCGGGCCTTTGAGCGCCTCGAAATTCGAGAGCAGATGCTCCAGCAGGAAGGCGCCCAGGGGGATGATGCCCAGCAGCGAATGCAGCTTATGCCAGAGAAAGGACGAGCCCTCTGCGGCGCGTAACGGCTGAACGCCGCGACGGACAGTATGCGCGGCAGGGTTTTGAGCAGTTGCCATGGCGGTGTCAGCTCCTTACGGCTTCAGGTCAGTTTCCAGGCAAGATTCCGTGATTCGGCTGTTTCGAATTGAGGAACGGGGAAGCGTAGCCTGATTTTGATTCATTATTAGTGTTCCACATCACAACCGTCAAGGCGCTCAACCCCACCTGGCGCTTTGGAGGAGAAATGTGAAAGTTCAGAAGCCCGGAAGGGCCAGCAGCGCCGCAATTGCCCTCCCGCGATGGCTGAGCGTGTGCTTGGTTTCCAGGTCGATTTCCGCCATGGTCAGGCCCAGCGCGGGCAGGTAGAAGAGCGGATCGTATCCAAATCCTCCCGTGCCGCGCGGCGCCTCCAGAATCAGGCCCTCGACTGTACCCTCGGCGGTGTGCAGAACCACGCCGTCGCGGGCGGCCACCAGCACGCAGCGGTAGCGGGCTGTCCGTTGCACAGGGGGAACGCCGGCCAGCCGCTGCAAGAGAAACCGATTATTTTGCGCGTCCGTGTCTCCCGAGTTGGGCGCTTTCCCCACGCCCGCATCTGCGGCAAAGCGAGCCGAGCGCACGCCGGGTGCGCCGCCCAGCGCGTCCACCTCCAACCCGGAGTCATCGGCCAGAACCCATTCACCGGGAGCAAAGCGGGAGTAGTAGACAGCCTTGAGCGTGGCATTGGCGGCAAAGGTCAGGCCGTCCTCCTCCGGTGCGGGGATTTCCTCCAGCCTTGGAAGCGGCTCGATGGTCAGCGAGTGGGCTGTGGCTGCAGTGCGGAAGTCGCGCAGCTTGCCCTGGCTGGTGGTGGCGGCGTAGAGGCGAAAGGCCATGGGGAAAGTGTAATCGGCCAGCCTTGTCGGCAGAAACAGGCCCATGATGGACGAGTCTCCATCATGGGCCGGTTTTGTTCCTTCCGTGGACCGCTGGAAGCGTCCTAGTTGATGCTCTGCTCTACCCGCAGATCCCGCGACGATGCCCCTACGCTGACAGTGCGTATACCGGTAGCAGTAACCCACTTGCTTTCCTTTGTGGACCAATACTGCAACTGGCGCGGTGCTACGTGCAGGGTTACGGTTTTTGCTTCGCCTGCGGCCATATGAATCCGGTCGAAGGCGACCAAAGCCCGCACTGGGAACTGCACCCCATTCGGAATCACGCTGGGCGCGCCCAGATAAATCTGTGGAACCTCGTCCGACTCCACTTTGCCGCTGTTCTTGAGAATCACCTTCACATCAAGCCCGCCGTCTGGGGATTTCGTGACCTTCAGCCCCGAGTATTCGAAGGTGGTGTAGCTGAGTCCGTGGCCGAAGGCGAACAGCGGAGCGATCTTCTCCTTGTCGAACCAGCGATAGCCAACGTTCACGCCTTCGCTGTAAGTGGTTTTGCCGTCCACGCCCTTGCGCGAGCGCTCGGGGTGCCTGGGGTCGGTAGCGGCGTAGTCTTCCAAACGCTTGCCCCAGGTGACGGGCAACCGGCCCGCGGGGCTGCTCTTGCCGGCCAGCAGATTGGCTGTCGACCAGCCGCCCTCATCGCCGGGCCACCACATTTCCAGTACCGCCTTCACCTTGTCCACCCAAGGCAGGGCAACCGGCTGGCTGGTATTCAGCACGACGATCGTGTTGGGGTTGACCGCGGCCACCTCTTCGACGAGCTTGTTCTGTTCGCCGGGCAGGCCGAAAACCGGCTCAAGCCGCGTCCAGAGGAAAACGACCGCGACCTTGGCGCTTTTTGCGGCGGCGATTGCGGCTTCGTGGTCGGCCTTGCGCTGCATGGGAGTGTACCAGTTGAGGCGCACCTGGACGGGCGAGTTGGATGTATCCGGAGTGGTCTCGATTTTGATCTCGTTCTTTCCGGCTGCCAGTTGAACCGCGTGACGCACGTTATCGAGTCCGTCGGTGGTGGGAACCACGTTGTCCTGGTTGGCTTGCAGAATGTCGCCATGCACGCCACCCTGTTGGGCGCCAGTCGTGCCCAACTGCTTGCCGCCGATGAATATCTTTGCATTGGTTCCCAGCGCCTGGAGATAGAGCCAGTAGATTCCGGCATGAGGCGGGGTGAGCGTGCCCTTCCAGATGACAGTCGAGTTGGGCGCAAGGGCGTTGCTGGCGGTGAAGTTGACCTGCGCGTCGATCTGTTCGGCACCCGAGCCAGTGCGTACCAAACCTGGCTTGCCGTCGTGGCTCAGCGCGCCGGCAGGGACGAGCGTGCCGGTCATGTCGTCGTTCACGGCGAATTGGATGTTGGCGTTGCCGGTGATCTTCCTGAGAGCTTCAATCGGTCCGATCTGCCGCTGCGGCAATCCGACAGAGCGCTCGCCGTTGATGCCGATCGAGTCTACCTGACCGGCGGTGGGGCCGATCAGGATCACGGAATCCAGGTCTGCGGCCTTCAGGGGCAAAACGCCGCCTTCATTCTTTAGCAGCACCGCGGCCTCTTCGCCGGTTTTTTCCATGATTTTGGCGTTGGCCTCAATGGCCTGCGGGGTGATGGTGTGTTTCGATTGGCCGTCGAGGTAGCCGAAGTGGACGATCTCAAAGAGCACGTACCCGGCGGCGCGGGTGATGGCGGCCTCGTTGACCGTGCCATCCTTGAGGGCGTCGGCCATCTTCTTGGGGTCCAGCTTGACGCCGAAGTCGTTCGGGCTGTCGCTCTTCGAAGCCGGTTCCTCGGGAATGATCCCGCCGAACATATCGACATCATCCTCTTTGGAATGCTGAACCGGAGCATACACGGGCTGCAAATCGAAGAAGGTCGGGATGCCCCAGCCAATGATGGATGGATTCGGTTCGCCGGGCATCTCCATGTCCAGGCCGGCGTTGATGAAGTTGACGGCGTGAACCCCGCCCCAGTCCGAGGTGATAAAGCCCTTGAAGCCGATCTCGTCGCGCAGAATTTTGGTGAGCGCGGACTTGTTGCCGCAGGCAAAGGTGCCGTTGAGGCGATTGTAGGAGCACATGACAGACGAGACGCCGGCCTTGACGGCAGCGTCGAACGGGGCCACGTAGACCTCGTGCAGCGTCTGGTCGTCGATGTACGTGCTGGTGCCGTTCGAGTCGTAGCCCACGAAGTGCTTCACCTGAGCCATCACGTGCTGAGACTGGATGCCCTTGATCTCAGCCACGCCCATCTCGCTGGTGAGGAACGGGTCCTCGCCGAATGTGTTGTAGCCGCGGCCGAATTCGAGGTCGCGGTCGATGTTTACAAAGGGTTGCAGGGAGACGTCGATGCCCAGCGCGCGGTCTTCGCGGCCGATCACCAGGCCATTTTCCTCGGCCGTCTTGCGGCTGAAGGTGGCGGCTACGCCCATGGTGGCCGTTTCGCCCGCCGAGGGATGGCGCGTCAGCACGCCCGGAGGCCCGTCGGCAAAGCGCAGCCCCGGAATGCCCAGGCGCGGAATGCCGCCCAGGTAGCCTGCCTGGCCCTGATAAACCGAAGGATCTTCCTGTGTGCCGTGGATCAGCGTCAGCTTCTCGTTGAGCGTTATCTGGCTCAGCAGCTTGTCTACCCGGGCGTCGCCGGTAACCACCGGAACGCTCTGCGCCGCCGTCAGACCCGCGCTTAGCGCCAGGACAAAACCCAGAACGGCCGAAATGGCCGTGCGGAATGCTTTTGTTTCTTGCATGAAATTCACCTTATTGGCCCCTTGCCGTCACTCTGGACGGTTGAGCCTGTCTCCAGGACGCGGCTTACGCAACCGTTTCTTCTCTCGCCAAATCCCATATAAAACGGTTGAGTTTGCCGGCCTTGAACTCAAACAGTGTAGAACATGGGGCGTAAAACGGGTGGTCTGCCCATCAACTAACCACAAATCAGCGGATGCGCCGTCATTCAGAGTGTAGCCATACAAAGTAGAGAAAATAGTTGACTGCTGTATGCCATTGGCATACAGTATTTCTGCGCCGACGGTGGTCGAAACCCCGATGCACCTGCGCGCCGCTGAAGCCATCTATAGCGAAGCGGAGCGGGAAGAAATCGTTCGCTCCATCGCCGCTTACCCGGTAGCCGGAGACTTGATGCCAGGCACGGGAGGATACCGCAAGCTGCGCTTTGTGCGTCCCGGCATGGGAAAACGCGGCGGAGCGCGAATCGTTTATTTGTACGGCGGTGAGGATCTGCCAATTTTCCTCATCACCGCGTATGCCAAATCGGAGAAGGGTAATTTGAGCAAGGCGGAGCAGAATGCCTTGGCAAAAATGGCGAAGAGTTTCTTAGCCGATTACAGGGGGAAGCGATGAGCAAATTATTTGAAGAGATGGCACAGGGAACAGCGGAAGCCCGCGCCTATATGGAAGGTGAGCGCAAGGGCTACAAGGTCACTCTGCCGAAGACCGTGAACGTGCGGGGATTGCGTAAGCGCCTCCGCCTAAGCCAGGGACGTTTCGCGGAGAATTTCGGCTTGTCGGTGGATGCAGTTCGTCATTGGGAGTCTGGTCGTCGCCAGCCGGAAGCTGCCGCGCGCGCGCTTCTTACCGTCATTGCCACCGACCCTGAATTTGTCATGCGTTCCTTAGCCGGGTGGCGCACCCTTAAACTAACCACCAACCCGCGGGTGCTTCATCCTTGAATTGTCCTTTGATTCAAGGGAAGGAGACCACGAACTCCATGGCGCGCTGCGTCGTCCGCCTGGACGGCCAGTCCCTTGCAGATTATTGCCCTCAGTCGGCGCATACTGGCAGAATGAACAAAAGTGTGGGCAACCCTCGGTCCAATATGTCAACCTATTGCCCGGTCCGTACCTCCAAGGTGTACCCCCCTCCCCCCCTACGATATTTTTTATAGGCCCAAATCCTTGCAGATTAATTCATCGGTTTGTGCATCTTCGCTTTCGCTCAATGCACTGATAATGGGGCAAAGTAGATTTCTCCTCAATAAGATACAGAAATTTCGACCCGCAGGCAGAACTCAACTTCCATCATTTCCGCGTCTCAGGATATGAGATTCGTGATTTGGCTGTTGAAAACGCCTTGCAGATAATTACCCTTCACTTGCCCATACAGCTTTACAGTCCGGGAAGTGGCAAAACCAAATCCAATCCAGCGGCGATCAGCTCTTCGCGCAGTTGGTCCACGCTGGAATACTCCAGAGCCTGAATCCCGAGCGCTCGCGCAGCCTCCACATTGGGCCGTCTGTCGTCGATAAAGAGCGTCTCTTCGGGGTTGGTGCCGAGTTCGCGCAGAGTATGACGGTAAATCTCCGGGTCGGGCTTGACGATGCCCAACTGATAGCTCCAAACCAGCACATCGAAGTGGTGAATCCAGTCAAACGTGCGCTCCACGCTGGCAAGAACGTCGGCGCCTATGTTGGAGAGAATGGCGGTGAGCAGGCCTCTCTGCTTGAGCTTGAGTTGCCAGGCAACCATGATGGGATTCTCGACGGTCCACAGGCGCGCGTCCCAGCGGTTCAGCTCCTCCGCATGATCCAGCGGCAGCTCGGCCTCGCGCAGCAGCTTCTGCCAGAAGCCGAGGCCGGTCAGCTTGCCCTCATCGAGGGCGGGCCGATCAATCCAGTAAAGGCTGTGAAACCGCTCCTCAGGCAAGCCAGTGATACGCAGCATGTTGGCCCACGCCGTGGCGTCCGGTGGTCCGGTCAGTACGATTCCATAGTCGAAGACCACCGCGCGCAGAGCCAATCTTCCTCCCTCGCATTCTCAGTTCGCCCGTGTAATGTTGATTAGGACGCCTGCTTCTATTGTGCCTGATCGCCCCTGTGATGAGCGGAGGGAGCAGCGGCCTTCAGGCCACTGAATACTGGCTTGCAATCGTAGCGGGCTTTACAGCTTGCGGAAAAACCCCTGCTGGCGGTCACAGCTTTTTACCGGGATTTGATTTATCCAATCAGTATGCGTGGAGACGATCAGAAGCAATCAGCGATGTTCAGCTATTTAACCTTGGCGCAGCGG
>Ga0302274_10002714_pt1 | contig 16042 bp, 15 predicted proteins | sample III_Bog_N2_1_FD_198755 | JGI IMG/M metagenome (GOLD analysis project Ga0302274, IMG submission 198755) | Peat permafrost microbial communities from Stordalen Mire near Abisko, Sweden - III_Bog_N2_1 | ecosystem: Environmental > Terrestrial > Soil > Wetlands > Peat | place: Sweden: Abisko...
AGCACGGCAGGAGCCGGGCAAAGCCGGAGTGCTTCGTCGGCAGGAGCCAAGGGCCAGGCCGAAGGACGCGATCGTCGAGTTGCGGATCGATACGACCTCAACAACGCTTCCGGCAGCCTGATTCACAAGGGGACCAGGGTCCCCTGTCTCGTACTCGACATCAGCCTAACCGGCTGCTGCGTCCGCACTCCTCTGCCGTTCATGGCCGGAGCGCTGGAGACAGTCAAGGTTGTCTTTCCCATCTTTGAAATGATTCTGAGCATTTGGGGAGTAACGCAGTGGGTGAGGGGCGAGCACCTGCTCGGAATTCAGTTTCGTCATCCCACCGCTCAATCGAAGAATCAGTTGGCGGGCCTGCTCACTTGCCTCATCGACAGTAGCGCGGCGGAGGTGGTGAAGAGAGCGATGGCAGAGATTGTCGCTGATCCGGGCGAGAACCCAATCATCCAACTCGAGCACCCAACTGCTCCGGCCTCTGCGCCCGAACCAGAACCAGGCAGCGAACAGGAGAACGAGCAATGCTCTGAGCCTGAGCCGGCACCCGCGGCGACAAATGTGGAATCCGTCGTGCCTCACATTGAACGGCTTCTCCAGCCCGACCGGCCCAGACTAAGCAGCCAGGAACCGGTCCTCAGCATGGAAGTGGGAGACTCGCCTGCAACTCTCACGCTGCTCGGCGACGACAGCGTCTTTATGGGGGATGTTGTCGACCTCAGTCTGACCGGCTGCCTGATGCGTCTTTCGCGTCGGTGCTCGGTTCGGCCAAAAGCGCAGGCTGAGGTGAGCTTCCACATGCAGGGGTTGCCCTTCCGCCTCGGCGCGGTAACGCAGGAGATGCATGATAAGCGGACCCTGGAGATACGATTCGCGCAGATGAGCCGGCGCAAACGCGACGACCTCAACCAGGTCATCAGCGAACTGATCGAGTTGAGCAAGCGCGACAAGGTTGCTTCCTGACCGCTAATGCGCCTGTGCACTGCTGCAGTCGGGATCAGCGACCAGCATCTTGCCGTTGAGACGGAAGCAAACCGCGCCATGGATGTCAGTCCGCAGCGTTCGGATATGGGCGCCCTGGAGCTCCTCAAGAACCTCCTCGCGAGGATGGTGATAATTGTTGTGCAGTCCGCAGGAGATGACGGCCCACTGCGGCGAGACTCGCGCAAGAAAAGCTGGCCGTGTTGAAGTCAGGCTGCCGTGATGCCCAACCTTCAAGAGCGTACTCTCCAGTCCCGGCTCTGCCAGCATCGCCTCTTCAACCGGAGCCTCCGCATCGCCTTCGAGCAGCACCGACGTGGCGCCGTATGCGACGTGCAGTACAAGAGAGTCGTTGTTGGTTGCCTCAGCGCCGGGCTCATATCCCTTGATCGGCGCGAGGACGGCTACGCTGGCGTCAGCGAATGAAAAGGCATCTCCTTCGCGAAGTGAACGAATTGGTATGCGTAGTTCTCCTGCTTCGTCGAGCAAGCGGACGTAGGCCGCCGAGCGCGGGTTATTGCCAACCCAGAACTCCCTCGGATGGAAGTTGCGCAGAACGGCAGGCAGCCCACCCATATGGTCGGAGTGTCCATGCGTCAGTGCCACCGCATCCAGGCGGCGAATGCCACGGGACCACAGAACCTGCGACACTACCTCCTCTCCAATATCGAAATCCTGCGACGGCGTGCGCGGGCCGCCGCCAAACCCGCCGCCATCGATCAGCAGCGTGTGTCCGTTCGGCGTAATGAGAAGGATCGAGTCTCCTTGCCCAACGTCGATCGCTTCCACAAGCAGGGCGTCGCGCGGGTGATCGATCGCACGCGGGACCACGGCCACCCCTGCCGCAAGAACCAATGGGATCCACGCGAGACTTCGTGGTGTTCTGTTGGAGCGCGCAAGCAGAAGTGAAATCGCCAGCAACGCACAGAAGGTGATCGATTGCCAGAGCAATGGCCCGGGAATGCGGAAATCGGCAAGCGCAAATGAGCCGAACAGATGGACCATGCCAACGCTCAGGTGCATGACCAGAGCGACGCCGATTGCAGGGACCACTGCGGCAGATGGCCAGATTGCCAGCAACAGAATTGTGACCAGGGCTGCAGGAATGAGCACAACGAGCAGTGGGACGATCAGGACATTTACCGGCAACGCAGTCAGCGTGATTCGATGGAAATAGATCGCCATGGGTAAGGTCATTGCCAGTTCGATCACCAGCGAGATGACGAGTAATTGGAAGCATCGGAGACAGAATCGCACCATCCATGGGAAGACGATCCACCCGACCACACGATGCGTGGCCGTCTCAATCATGCTGGCGAAGTAGCGAAGTGTAGCTCGATATTCGAGGAGATTTGCTGGAAGCGTGTTGTCGACTTCTTCCGATCCCAGATCTCTCGAAGCCCTCAGCATCGGGTTGACGTGCTTTTCGAGCAACGGGCTTGCGATTCCAGCAATCGCCGCCACAGCAAGAATAGTCATCTGCAGGCTGGCGTCGAATAGGCTGCGCGGGCTCTCTGCAAGCAGCACCAGCACGGCAAACCCAATAGTGTTGAGCGGCGAGCGTTCGCGATAGATCAGCCTTCCAATAAGGTAGAGCGTGACCATCCAGAGCGAACGCTGCACAGGCGTCGCGAACCCGGTAAACAGCGCATACGCGAATGAAACAGCTATTGTGACAAGTGTTGCGGGCACACGCGGCAGCCGCAACCGTCGAGCCAGCCAGAACAGGCAGCCGGCGACGATGGCCAGATGAAGACCCGAGACAACGAGCATATGAAACGAGCCGGTTCGTTCGAAGCCCACCCTCAGTGATTGAGATAGATATGTGCGGTCTCCGGTGATCATTGCGGCCAGGATGATGGCATCGTCCTCTGAAAGTCGAAGCGCCGAGGGGAGCGCACGCATCGCCGCGGGCAGAGCAAGGATGCGCTGTGCGGTTTCGTGCTGCAAGGTCTTCAGGCGGCAGGGAATCAGAAGCTCATTCGATCGAGGCAGCCTCTCTACGCGGTCTACCTTCACGTGGCCGGTCGCGGTGATGCCCTGGTCGAGCAGGTAATCCTGGCGGCTCCACACGTTGGGGTCGTGATACACCTCGGGCAGGCCCAGGCGAAGAACTGCGCGAATCCGGTCGCCGCATGCAAGGGGGACCGACGGCGTTGAAGCGTGGTCGGGCCAGCGCACTTGAATGCGAATGGCCCCAGAGGCCGGCGCCTGCGTGTCTTCGCTATCCGTGATGACTTCCACAGTCGACACACGCAGATCGATCGATTGCGAAGAGCTGTTGAGCGCTTGCGACGCGCTCTCGCTGGCCAGCCAGGGAGTTTCAGGGTTGCTCTCTACGGGCGCTGTTTCAAGGTCATCTCGAACCGGACCGACGTCGACGACGGTGCCTTCAATCGTGCGCATGAGCCCATCGGATGCAGCGGCAAGCTGCGGCGCGGGCGCCGGATGTGGTTCCATCTCCGCGCACCAGATACCCAGCAGCAGACCCATGGCTGAAAGCGGGAGCCATGCGACGCGCTGTGTCCGAAATGCAGCAATTGCGCCGAGGAGTGCGATCGGAGCCAATGCAAGAAGCAGCCAACTCGGCCGCAGATAAACGAACTGCGTGGCCGCAATCCCAAGCGCAAATATCCAGGCGGCATGGAAGAGTGGAATAGCAGGCCGTTCCGCGGCACGTTCACCGTATCCGTCAGAATTCTCAATGACGGTCCCCTGACCAGCAGGCGGAACTTGGGCAGAGATCGGCGCAGAGGCGTCCATGGGACTCACGCACCGCAGACTGTTAATTGGGAAAATACTTCAGGAGTGATGCAGTTTGACTATTGATTCCAGATGATAGGTTTGCGGGAACAAATCCGCAAGGGCGATGGAGTGGATTGCATAGCCAGCTTCAATCAGGGCCTTCAGATCGCGCCCGAGTGTGGCTGGATCGCAGGAAACATAAACGATCGTATTCGGAGCGACCTGGCCCAGCAGCGTAGTTACTTCAGCACCGAGGCCTGTTCGCGGTGGGTCGACGACCACGAGATCCGGTCTTTCAAGCTTGCCCGCATTCTTGCCCGGTTGAACGGCACGGCGCAGAAAGTCCAGGGTGGTCGCGCGGACCGCGGTTCCGGTCGTCCCTCCGAGGTTGGCCCCCAAAGCGGCGATGGAGTTGGGTGCTGACTCCACGGCGACGACCTTTCCAAAACTCTTCGTCAGTTGCCGTGCAAAGAGGCCGACGCCCGCGAACAGATCCCACGCGATGGCGCCGGTGTGTCCTGCGACAACACGATCGATCAGCACGTCGATCAGAAATCGGTTGACCTGGAAGAAAGCTCCTTGGTCGACGCGATAATCGAACCCTTCGACCTGGTAAGTGATGGATGAATCGCCCCATTGGGCGAGAGTCCGCGCAGGCTGATGTTCGCCTGTTACGGCCACAACTTCCGCGCCTTTGAGTGTTGGAATCCCCTCCGCGATCTCGTGCAAGATCGACTCGAGTCCTCGCTTGTCTGCGCTGGCCGTGAAGAGCGCTGCCAGTAACGCAGACTCATCGTGATTGCAAAAGAGGGAAACCTCGTGGAGTCGGATTGCCGGGCTTGCGGAGCGGCAGACCTTGGCAATCATCTCCGCCGCAGAGATCAGCGCAGGCGCGGCGATGGGGCATTCGCTGATGGGAACGATTGCGTGCGAGCGCCGCCCCCGATAGCCGGGGTTGCCGTGTGCATCAAAGCCTAGCCGGATGCGGTTGCGATAGGCCCATGGGTCTGCCGCGATTACATCAATCTTTTCGGTCGGCGTGACGCCACCACGCGCAAGCGTCTCGCGCAGTATTGCCTCCTTCATCGCGAGCTGCAACTCGTAGTTGGCGTGTTGATAGTTGCAGCCGCCGCAGATGCCGAAGTACAGACACTGCGGTGCAATACGATCCGCCGAAGCGATCAGGGTATCCAAAGGCTCGGCCTCTGAGTAGCTCTTCTTCTCCTCGGTAATGTGCACGCGCACCTGCTCGCCGGGAAGAGTGAGCGGCACAAACACGGCCTTGCCCTCATGCCGCGCCAGAAACTGCCCGCCGTAGAGCGGCTTCGTAATCTCGACCAGGTGCGGCGTCGCGTCAAGGACGGCTTTCGGCTTCGCGGCCTGCGCCGGTCGATTGCGCGCGAAATGTCGTTTGCCCTTGCTCATTGCTGGCTCATGTAGAACAGGCTGAGCCGTGGCAGGTTGTAGTGGACTAGCAGCTGCTTCTGCACAAACTGGTGTTCCACCTGCCGCAACTGCACTGCTCCCATGCGGGCGCGATAGGGGGCGAGTTCGCGGGCGGCGTGCTCCTTCAGGCCGACCAGCAGTTCTTCCGGCGCTGCCGCAGTGAGCGCCGCGAACAGCTTTTCTTCCAGCACGGTCAGCGTCCGCTCCAGTGCTTCGAGGTCATTCGCTTTCGGGCTTTCACTGGTGGCACCACGGACATCCGCTGCCAGTTCGCGCAGTCTTGTCGCTGTCGCGGCGCACGCATCTTGAGCTACCGTTGCCGCTTCCAGCGCAGTTGCCGCAGCCTCCAGGTGGACTGCTACCCGCTCGTGCTCGAAGCCTGACTCGCGTGCCTCCGCAGACCCTGTCGCGCTGCTTGTTGCCGCACTCCCAGCCGCCGCTTCGCGCAGCTCCTCGGCCGCCTGCATCACGGCCTGCGAGCACCAGGCCAGTCCGTTGATGCGCTGCATGCGGGCCTTCTTCTGGCGCGCCTCATACTTGTCGAAGGCAGCATCGATGCCGCGCAGCACCGCTTCGAGCGGCACGCCGGCCTCGCGCCACATCTCGATCAGCGACCAGTCCAGTGTCGAGAGCAACAACAGTGCTCCGCGCCGCTGCTGAAAGCGGTCCTCGATCTCGGTAAAGTAGTTGAAGTAATTGAGCACGGCTGCCTCTACCGCGGCCGTGAGCGCGGGCGCGCGACGCGATTGCGCTCGAAGAGAATCAACAGGCCGTCGAGCGTGAGCATGTCGTCGATCTCCTTGATGTAGCGCGAGTCGCCGGAGATCTGGCGCGCCAGCCCGCCGGTGGCGATCACAAGAGGCTCCGCGCCAAGCTCCTCGATGATGCGCGCGAGAATTCCATCCACCAGCCCGATGTAGCCGTAGTAGAGGCCGCTCTGAATATGCGTGACGGTGTTTGTCCCGATCACTTTGGCGGGACGCTTGATGTCGACGCGGCCCAGCCGCGCGGCGCGCGCAAACAGTGCATCCGCGCTGATGCCGATGCCGGGGGCGATCGCGCCTCCCAGGTATTCGCCCTTGGCGGAGACAACATCAAACGTGGTTGCCGTGCCGAAGTCCACCACAACGCACGGCCCGCCATAGCGCTCAAACGCAGCAATGGCGTTCACCAGCCGGTCGGCGCCAAGCTCTGCGGGATTGTCCACCAGCACGGGCATGCCGGTCTTGATGCCCGGCTCCACAAACAAGGGCTGAACATTGAAGTACTTCGCGCAAACATCGCGCAGTGTCGACTCCACCGGGGGCACCACCGAAGAGATGATGATGTGGTGCACATTGCCATGGGTGAATCCGTTCATCTCAAACAGATTCACAAACAGCACGCCATACTCATCGGATGTCTGGTGGTGGTGCGTGGTCACGCGCCAATGCGCGGCGAGCTCAGGCTTTTCACCATCCAACTTGTAGAGTCCGAGAACGGTGTTGGTATTGCCGACGTCCAGTGCGAGCAACATGATGACTCTAGCTTATATCCGCGGCCGCCCTTTTCTCCGACAACTCGCGGATGCCCCCGGTCTGGACGGTGACCAAGCCCCCTGCGGTGCGAACCAGCAAGAACCCATGAGCGTCGAGCCCCTGGGTAACGCCGGTGCAGAGCTGCGGTCCGTGTACATCTACTCGCTTGCCACGCACCCAGGTGGATGCGGCTTCCAGTCGCGCCGGAATCCTTGCCGCAGTTGCCGGGTCAGTCAGAGACTCGGTCTCATCGGCCAGATGCAGAAGTAGTTCAACGAGCAGCAGCTGCCGGCTGACCAGGCGAGTGGTCTCAAGGGCCAGCGACGTTCCCGCAGTCGCCAGCCCAGGGTCGAACTCCGTCTGGTGGACGTTGATGCCGATGCCCACGACTGCAAACGCGACGCGATCCCCTTCAGTCTTGGCTTCCACCAGAATGCCACCCACCTTGCGAGAGCCAATCAGCAGGTCGTTTGGCCAGCGAAGATCAATGGTGAGGCCTGCGGCCGCGCTCACTGCCTGCGCGGCGGCAAGACCGGCCGCCAGCGGCAGCAGCGGCAAGCGCCGCGCAGCCCACTGCGGCCGCAGCAGTACGCTCACGTACAGGCCTTCACCTGCCGGAGAGTGCCAGCCGTGATTGCCGCGCCCGCGCCCCAGCGACTGCTCATCGGCAAAATAGGACGATCCGTGCGGCGCATCGGTGCGGCCAGCATTCAGTGCGTCCGTGTTTGTAGAGTCAGTAGTTGGCGTGTAGTTCAGCTTGCCGGCATAGATGGTGCCGGCCATGGCTCGTTCGAGTGCGGGCAAGTCATATCCGTGCACGTTCACTCGGCGGCAATGCTCATGGAGATGTCTGCGGCCTTCGCAGAGGTCGTCAACGCGCCAACAGAAATGAAGTCGACCCCGGTCTCGGCATAGGCGCGAATGTTATCGAGCACGATTCCGCGAGAGGCCTCGGTCGGAATCCAGCGCTCGGGATTCTCTATTTGAATACGCGCGATCTCCAGCTTGACGCGCTCGACTGATGTGCGCACCTGCTCCGGCGTCATGTTGACCAGCAAAATCGCCTCTGCGCCGTATTGGATCGCCTGCTCCAGCTCCTCCGCTGAACTGACCTCTACCTCAATGCGCTGTCCTCTGCGGCGCTTTTCGAGCGCGGCAGTGAGCACGGCCGGCAGACCACCGCCGAGCTTGATGTGGTTGCTCTTGATCAGGATGCCGGAAGCGAGATCAATGCGGTGGTTGGTGCCGCCTCCGCACTGCACCGCATATTTCTCCAGTATCCTCATCCCGGGAACGGTCTTGCGCGTGTCCAGCACCTTGGCGTGCGTTCCCTCAATCGCGTCGCAGTATTGACGCGTCAGAGTGGCGATGCCGCTCAAGTGCTGCATCAGATTAAGAATTACCCGCTCTGAGCTCAACAGCACCCGTGCATTGTGGCGAATCACCGCCAGCACCTGGCCAGCGCGAACGCGTACACCGTCGAAGATCTCGGGATGGCTGATCACGTCAAAGCGCGTATGCGCCTCAGCGCGATGATCGAGGCGGGCAAAGATCTCAAAGAAGCGCGGCACCGCACCCAGCCCGGATACAACCATCTCCTGCCGGGCGATGATTGAAGCCGTGGCACGCAGATCCGGATCGAGGGTGAGGATGGAGGTGGAGTCATTGGTGGCCTGGTCTTCAACCAGTGCCTGCTCCAGCCATGCGTCGATGCGGTGACTCTTCCAGTCCATGGTTTTCGGGCGGAACTTCGTCCTTATCTCAATACAAGCAAACTGCGTTGTGCATCCGTCTCAAAATCGGCAAAACGCACGGCGTTTTTTCGCACCATTTGAATGACCTGCGCTGCCGAGCAGTTCCCTGTCTGCAGCAAGATTACCTTGGGAGGCGCGCCGCGAGCGATGCTCAAGTTCGCGAAATCCTTGTCTTTGGTCAGGAACGCGAAGCCACGCGTCTTCGCGTGCTCCCAGATCACCGAATCGCCCGTACTGCCCAGCCCAACGGAACTGACATGAGCTGACTCCGGAAACAAGTCAGCCAAGTCGCTGGCGAGCCGCAGCGGAAGGTTCTCATCAACGAGAAGCTTCAAGTACAGCGATCCTCTCTGGAATGCTTGCGAAAAATTCGTACACTGCCTGAAAGTCTTCCCTCTCCAGGTACGGGAACTCCTTCACAATCTCGTCTTCGGTCATTCCCGAGGCCAGATATGAGGCGAGGTCGTAGACCGTAAAACGCAGGCCGCGAATGCAGGGCTTTCCGCCCATTTTGCCTGCTTCAACAGTGATCCGTGGATTCAGATCTGCCATCGATACCTCCCCTCCGTCCGTTCCTCATTCTATGCCATAAGTGGCACTCACAAACGAACACGATTCTTCAGCCAACTTCAGACTCAGGACACTCAAAGCTAAAAGCTAAAGGCAATCTTTCAGCAGGGCATTCAGCGCGATTCGTGCTTTCTCCAGCAGTTGCCGCGTCTCCGCTTCCTGCTTCTTCAGGCCTTCCACCACCTGCGCCGGTGCTTTGGCCAGGAATGCTTCGTTGCCCAGTTGGCGCTCAGCGGCTGCCACCCCTTTTTCGTATCTGACGATGTCCTTTGTCAAGCGATCCCGCTCGGCGGCGACGTCGACGGTGCGCTCGTAGACAACAGCCACGTCGAAAAAGAACCAGGAGGCAGCCTTAAGCCCCGCCGAGATTTGGCTGACGAAGCGGACTTCGCTAACTCGAGCTAGACGCTCGACAACCGAAAGATTGGCTTCGATACTCTCTTTGACCAGATTGAGCTCAATTCGGAGTTCGACCGGAACGGCTTCCTTCTCAGCCACTCCAACATCCTTCCGAAGCGCTCGAATTGTCTCAATCAGGGCCTGCATCGTGTGCATGGTGTTGATGGTCGCATTGTGCTGCTCAGTGAGGCTTCCGGTTGGGAACCGCGTCAGCGCGATCGACTTCGCGGGTGGGTCGCCGTCGTAAATCGCGTGCCAGATCTCTTCGGTGATAAAAGGCATGAAGGGCGACAAGAGGCGCAGGGATGCCTCGAAGACCGAGACAAGTGTGGTTAACGCCGCGGCGGTTTGCGCTTTGTCGGCGGTCTCTGAGAAGTCCAGCCGCAGCTTGACGATCTCCAAATACCAATCGCAGAAGCTGCCCCAGAAAAACTGATAGATCGTATTGGCGGCTTCGTCAAAGCGATACTCTGCCAGCGATGCATTCACCTTGGCGGCTGTGTCGTTCAATTCGGCCACAATCCAGCGTGCTTCCAGCGGCGCATCCGCAGCGGCCGAGGGCATCCCGCCCAGAACCGCCGGATCGACTTTGATGCCCACCTCCGCCGCGCGATCCACATTCATAAAGATGAACCGCGCCGCATTCCAGATCTTGTTGGCGAAGGCGCGGTAGCCCTCGGTGCGCGCGATGTTGAAGGCGACGTTGGTTCCCGGCGAGGCCATCGAGGCAAGCGTGAAGCGCACCGCGTCGGTCCCGTACTTCTTCACGATCTCGATCGGGTCGACAACGTTGCCCTTGGTCTTTGACATCTTCTCGCGGTTGGCGTCGAGCACCAGCGCATGGATGTAGACCTCGCGGAAGGGAACCGACTCCTCAAGCGGCCGAGCGGACCCATCCGGTAAAGCCACATCCGGCGAAAACCAGCAGCCGAACATGATCATCCGGGCAACCCAGAAGAACAGGATGTCGAATCCAGTGACCAGAAGGCTGGTGGGATAGAAGGCCTCGAAGCTGGCCTTGGTTTTGTCATCAATATGCGGCCAGCCGAGCACGGAGATGGGCAGCAACCCCGACGAAAACCATGTGTCGAGAACGTCGGTCTCCTGGGTGAGAGTCGCCGCGCCGCAGTGCGCACAGGCCGTTGGATCGACGCGAGCAACCGTCATCTTGTGGCAGGCGGCGCAGTGCCATGCAGGAATCCGATGCCCCCACCAGAGCTGGCGGCTGATGCACCAGTCGTGGATGTTGGTCATCCAGTCGAGATAGACCTTCTCATACTGCTCGGGAAGAATGCGGATCGCCTTCTTGCCATCGGGGCCGGGCTTGACGGCGGCTATCGCCTTGTCGGCCAGCGGCTGAATCTTGATGAACCACTGCGTCGACAGGCGCGGCTCAACCACGGTCTTGCAGCGGTCGCAGTGGCCCACGTTGTTGGTGTGGTCCTTGATCGCGCCCAGCAGACCCTGCTCCTCGAGATCGGCCACCACCCGCTTGCGGGCCACGTAGCGATCGAGGCCGGCGTAAGCTCCGCCCTCGGCGTTGATGTGGCCGGTCGAGTCCATGATGTTGATGGACGGCAGATTGTGACGCTGTCCGAGGGCAAAATCGTTGGGGTCGTGCGCGGGCGTCACCTTCACGGCGCCGGTGCCGAACTCACGCGACACCCACTCGTCGAGGACGATGGGGATTTCACGGCCCATGAGGGGCAGGCGGAGTTCTTTGCCGTGCAGGTGCAGGTAGCGCTCGTCCTCGGGGTGAATGGCGACAGCCGTATCGCCGAGCATGGTCTCAGGGCGGGTGGTGGCAACGGTCAGGAACTCGCCCGTCTCCTTGCCTGCCTCATCAATGACGGGGTACCGGATCTCCCAGAGGTGGCCTTTTTGCTCGTTGTGCACGACCTCGAGATCGCTGATCGCGGTCTGGCAGCTCGGACACCAGTTCACGATGTAGGCGCCGCGATAGATCAGTTCCTGCTCGTAGAGGCGAACGAACGCCTCGCGCACGGCTACGGACAGGTTGTCGTCCATGGTGAAGTATTCGCGCTGCCAGTCCACCGATGCGCCCAGGCGCTTCATCTGGCCGAGGATGGCTCCGCCGTAGTGGCGCCGCCACTCCCACACGCGCTCCACAAATGCCTCGCGGCCGAGCTTCTGGCGCGAAGTGCCCTCCGTTGCCAACTGGCGCTCCACCAGCATCTGGGTGGCGATTCCGGCGTGGTCGGTGCCGGGAATCCACAGCACCGGGTCGCCGCTCATGCGCCGCCAGCGAACCAGGATGTCGCTCTCAGCGTGCTCGAACATGTGGCCCATATGCAGGTTACCCGTCACATTGGGCGGCGGCAGCAGGACCGTGAAGGCTTTCTGGTCAGACGGAGTGGTAGGCGTGGGCTGGGTGAAAAGGTTCTCGCGAACCCAGTACTCTGCCCAGTGATCTTCGATTGCGGCAGGGTCGTATGCTTTGGGGAGTTCGTGGGGCATGGGGTCCGTCAGGTGCTGAAAAATACGCCAAGCCCAGCAAAGTAAGGGCCTTCAGGCGATGTGTCTGCTCTTCAACTTTAGCAGAGGGGGTAGTCGCTTAAGGTGCGATGAGCCAGACAGCAGAGAAGGTCACCAATGCGGTGCTTCTACCTGGGCCTCCTGGTGACGTACGCACCCTGGTTTTTGGGGGACCTGTCATCGCGCACAGAGTAACCGATGGGAACCTCAAACGTGTGAGGATCCGGCTCGGCTTGTGAGATATCCGAGAGCTGGATCACCTGCTTCCCCTCTCTGGGATCATTCCGCGTGACAGCAAGATTGGTCTGCAATTCGTCTGAGTACCAAAACTCCCGGGTTGAAACAAGAGGCTGGTCGTTACCCAGCACTCCCGCATTTACGGTAGTCGTCTCTCTGATACCGGTTACATAGATCCCTTCCATTGTCTTTGGCCCCAGACTCTCACGCGCAAGAAACCGGTTGCCATTGTCAAACGACCCAGGTGGTTGGGTTTGGAAGAATGTCTGCGGTGTGTAGTTGGTGACAATGCACTGAAATGCCCTGGGGTAACAGTACATCTGGGCATGAGCCAGCGGATCGGTGATGTGGATACTGGTTAGTGGCGACTTCTGGCCTGAAGCTGACGGGACAAAGCTGTGGTTTTCCCGGTAAACGCGCCCTTGGCTGTCGCGGGCCATGCTTGCATCAAGACGCTTGGTTATCGTGCCGCCATCCGCAAGGGTTTGGGTCCATTCGGTGGTGGTCCTGGCTGAGAATGGCTTTCCGGGGATGGAAAGAACAACGACACCTGAGACGTGAGTCGACGTGCCACCGTCTGGTCCGCGCAGTGAATCCTGCGCACACGCAAGGCTTGTCGCCCATGCGACTCCCACCACAACAAGAGAAATTGCGTGCTTCATCAAGCTTCCCCGAGATTGCTCGCACAAGCATACCATCTGATGGAGCTACAGGACTTAAGGCGCAATCAGCCGCACCATGGGGAAGTAGGTCGTGTAGCGCCGTGTATCTCGTGTGAGGATTGGGCAGGCCAAGACCGCGGCGTGTGCGCCTATAAAAAAGTCGGGGAGGACGTTGCCCTTCGTGCCGCCTTGGCTCCGATATTGCAAGTAGGCTTTGCCTGCGAGGAAGGCGGCACTGCGCTGCAGGTTCTCGACGATCACACCCAGGTCGTCCAACTTTTCGTCGAGTGAATTTGAGGTGCCGAATCTTGCGGATATCTCCGCATAAATGATCTGATTGATCGCCAACCCGTGGATGGTGGACAGTTTTCGCATTTGGTCTCTCGACCATACGTACCAGACAGGGTCGCGATCCCATACGTCCAGGATCACATTGGCGTCAACGAGGATCATCGGAGTAGCCGCGGATCAGTTCCATGTACTCGTCGGTCGTGCCATCCCACTTGATTTCAGCCGCTCCAACCGCGCGGTCGAAGCGGTCCGGTCGCTGTTCATGGGAGTACTTTGGCCTGCGCAATACGACCTCGCCGTCGTCATTCATGTCGAAGGTCAGCCTGCAGCCCGGCTCCAATTTGAGAGAGTCGCGGATGTGCTTGGGTATTGTGACCTGTCCTTTGCTTGTGAGCGTTGTCTCCATCTCGCCCTCCGGTATTACCTCAAATCTCATTGTAATACCCTATTGGCTTTTGCGGCCAAACGCAGCAAGGGCCGCCGACTTGGCGGCCCTTGCAATGGCTTATAAATCATTTATCTAGAATGGATTGAGCTTATCCAACCCCTTCTTCTTCTTTTTCTTGCTCGATGACTCGTCGGAGTCGGCCTTCGGCTTCTTCTTCTTTCCGTTTTCTACCGGGGTCGCCGTTGCGCCGGTCGGCTTGATCTCGTTCACCTGCGTCGGAGCCTCGGCGGGCTTCTCCACCGCGGGTGCGGCTGAGTCTGAAGTCGCAGCTACCACAGGCTTGAGCACTGCATTGGGGTCGGCGGCGGCAGCGCTGGACGGTGCGGAGATGATCTCAGCGCCCACTCCGGTCCCACCGGTGGGCCGCTCCATCTGCAACGGAGCCTGCGAAGGCTGATCGCTGCGGGGCGGTTCGTTTGCGCCGGTTGGCGTCACGGCCAGGGGGGTGGCCGCTGGCTTGCCCGCGTTAACGATGTCTGTATAAATCGCCACGTTGGCCTTGCTGACCTCTGGCGCGGTTGTCCGCTTTGGATCGTCAAGCGAGGGATCGCCGACGTGAACAGCCTCGACCACCATAGGCCCGTGCTTGATGATGTCGAGCGTCTTATCGGTGAAGCGCAGCGGCTGGCGGCTGCGTTCTTCAGCATCGCTCTCGGCTACAGCCTCCTGGGTCGGCTCGGGAATCGGTTTATTCATGGCCACCAGGCGGTCGCGTGCATCGTCCACATGTGGCGCCATGGGATAGCGCGTAATCACCTTGGCGTAAGCGTCCGCGGCCTTGTCCATATAGACGGCGACAAGCCGCTCCTTCATTGCACCAGCGAGCTTGGAGGCCTGGATGTTCTTCGATAGGCCTGCATAAGCATCGCCGATGCCGAGCAGTGCCTGGTCGCTCTTGGAGTAGAGCGGATAGGTGTCTACAACCGTCTCCAGGCGCGCGATCGCCGCGTTGAAGTCCTCACGGCTCCCGTAGAACAGCCCGATCTCGGTCTCGCGCTCGGCCAGAACCTCCTGCACGTCGCGCAGCTTCTGCTTGGCCCGCGGCACCAGCGTTGAGTCCGGAAACATGTTGATCATCTTCCGGTATTCCTGCTCGGCGCGCTGCGTGTCGTTGTAGTCGCGGTCGGGCTTCTCCATCTGCTGGTAGTAGATGTCGGCCACCTTCATCTGCGCTTCGGCTGCTTCCGGCGCGTTGGGAAAGAAGGTGATGAAGTCCTGGTACTCGGCTTCGGCCTGAGTCAAGGCCGCGGCTCCTCCCTCTTTGAACCAGCTGTCGCCCACGGCCAGCTTGGCGCGCATCCGGAACTCCGACTCCGGATAGGTGTTGAGCATGGTCTGCAGATCGAGCCGCGCAACGTCAATCGGCCCTTCTTCATGGCCACCATCGCCTTGTCGAAGAGTTCCTTATCGGGCTGCTTGGAGTCTACGGCGGCCAGCGGGTTGGCGCTCAAGTCCGTCTGCTTCTTCTTTTTCTTCAGCCGATCAGTTGCGTGCGCGGAGGGTCCAGCCAAAATTCCAGCCAGAACGAACACCGCCAGGGCGAGCGCGGCAAACTTGGGAACAAACCGGTTCATACAACCTCGATGCGGCGCCGACCCTTGAGGCCCGTGAATCGCCGTTTCCTGTACATTCAATTTTACTCGCCGGCAGCCGCGCGAGCCGCCGCCAACAGGCCACGAGCATCCCGCTCCGGCTCACCGGCGCCAAACACCGCGTTACCGGCCACAAGCAGCTCTGCTCCTGCTTTGACGACCTGGGCCACCGTATCGTGAGCCACACCGCCATCCACTTCAATCTTAAACTGCAAGCCTAGCTCGGTTCGCAACTCCGCCAGGCGCCGGATCTTGTCGAGCGAGAAGGGAATGAACTGCTGCCCGCCGAAACCCGGATTCACGCTCATGATCAGCACATGATGCACCATGTGCAGAATATTCGAGATCAGATCCACCCGCGTGGCCGGATTCAGCACCACCCCCGCCTTCATGCCATGGTGGATGATCAGCTCCAATGTCCGGTGAAGGTGAGGGCATGCCTCGTAGTGGACGCTCACCCAGTTGGCCCCGGCATCGGCAAACGCCGCAATGAAATCATTGGGGTTGTCGATCATCAGGTGGCAGTCGAGAGGCAGGTTGGTGGCTTTGCGCAGGCTCTTCACCACCGGTGGCCCCAGCGTGATGTTGGGTACAAAATGCCCGTCCATCACGTCCACGTGGATGGTGGTGCCGCCGCCGCGCTCAGCCGCCGCCACCTGGTCAGCCAGATGGGCAAAATCCGCGGAAAGGATGGATGGAAGTAGCTCGACCATAGTGGGTTCCAAAGTGGGGGACCGGGTTCGTTCCCGATGCGGCAAGTGTATCAGCCGGGAGGCTTCTCCAAAGCTCTCCATCTGCGCCCATCGGAGTTGCCGGTCGTGCGCCTCGAAATCCACCCGACTTCTGCGGCCTCCAAGCTCCTCCGCGCCCACTTATCTGCCTACCACCCTCACTTCTGCCGCATCCGGCC
>Ga0302274_10002731_pt1 | contig 15972 bp, 17 predicted proteins | sample III_Bog_N2_1_FD_198755 | JGI IMG/M metagenome (GOLD analysis project Ga0302274, IMG submission 198755) | Peat permafrost microbial communities from Stordalen Mire near Abisko, Sweden - III_Bog_N2_1 | ecosystem: Environmental > Terrestrial > Soil > Wetlands > Peat | place: Sweden: Abisko...
GATGATGCAGAAGATGCACCTTGCTTTGAACGACGTTCTGCCGTATCCACTTCTGCTACATGGCACGATGACGAGGAATGAGCTACTGTCTCAATTCCGAAACACGCCGCATGCGGTCCTCTTCGGCACCTCGTCATTCTGGCAAGGCATCGACGTTCAAGGCGAGCAACTGAGTTGCGTGATTATCGACCGCCTTCCGTTTGGGGTGCCGAGCGACCCGATTCTCCAGGCGCGTGTCAAGAAAATTGAGAATGCCGGAGGTAGCGGATTCTTCGACTATCAGGTACCCAAGGCCGCCATTGCCCTCAAGCAGGGGTTTGGCAGGCTCATCCGGTCTACTACCGATAGGGGCGTGCTCGTCATGCTTGATCGACGTCTGCAGCACCAAAGCTACGGAAACATTTTCGTCGAGAGTTTGCCACCGTACCGCATTACAAATGAGATCTCCGATGTTCAAAGATTCATGGGGCGAGCCGATAATATTGACTCGATAGCCAACCGGCTAGCGGAGGCGGCTGAGGTAGGCATATGACTATCTGTTCGCCCCATGAAGTAGGTGGTAAGACCCTGATGCCCGTTCCAGATTGGATGCGCAGCACGGCCGTCTTCGGAGGCGTGAACGATGAGTATCGTTACACGCTCAGTCGCACGTGGGACGATTCTCTACCGTCCGTGTTGGTCGTTATGATGAACCCCAGCACGGCTTCCGTAACACACAATGATCCATCTGTGGCCAAATGTTGCAGGTTCGCGTCCGAGTGGGGATACGGTTCATTGTGGGTAGGTAATTCTTGCGCCTACCGAGCAACAGACCAGAAGCGCCTCATCTCCGTTGCAGATCCAGTCGGCCCAGAGAATGACAAATACCTTCTTGAGATGGCTGACCGCGCAGCTTTGATCGTGTTCGCTTACGGACTGCCTCACAAGTCCCTTCGCTATCGAGGCCCTGAGGTCGCAAAGCTCCTCTCGCGCGGGGGAACCCGGCCATTACATGCACTCAAACTCTGTAATGATGGCACCCCTTCGCACCCGCTCTACCTCAAGGGAGACCTTAAGCCAACTTTGTGGATCGCCGGAACTGAGACTTCCAAATAAGGTTGTTCGATGCCTAACGATGTGATCCCCGAATGTCTGCCGCACCGCACCACGCCGACTCGGCGGTGTCTCCTATTGCCGGCTCTGCTGTTGGCTTTCGCGTTTGCAGTTTATGAAACTCCCACGTCGGCGCCGATTGGAAAGTCGATAAGCCCCGCGACCTCTCTGAATCAGTGAAGCGGGACTAAACCGCAACTACTTTCTCTCATTCAGGTTCACCGCTCGCGCCCAGATAATGGGCGCGTTTGTTTTGGTGCGCCCAGCATGGGCGCGCTCTTACGGGTGCAAGTCCCGTCGCGAGCAGGTCACAGTGAGCGAAGAGAAGCGCAACTGCATGAGGGCGACCGAGTGTGGGGAGGAAGCGCGGATCGAACTTGCGGGCCGATGAATAAGAACCGGATAGAAGGCGTTGCCAACCATGGCGAGCGGGCCAATGACCGCGAAGCTCTTGTGACCGAAGGGCGGTGGCGTAGATCCGGCGGTCGTGCAAGGAAGGAGTGCGTTCTTACCTGGGGAGATCTCGCCTCACGCCTGAAAGGGCGGCGGTGTTGAGCCGGAGCGAGAAGTCAGCAGAGGCCGTATTAGTCGATGCGAGTCGATGAAGGGCTGAACGAGGAGAAGTGGAATCCGGCATGACGATACGAAGGGCACTGCGTCAGATGTCCACGCAAGTGGAGCGGGCTGGGAAGGAGCAGGGTGAAGCCTTGCTTAGACCAACCAGCGACGAAGCCCAACGTCCGCGACATGAAGCGGAGGACACAGGGGCAGGACTGCTGAAGGCAGTTCTTGCCAGAGACAACATGCAGCAGGCATGGAAGCGGGTACGCGCCAACAAGGGTGCTGCGGGCATCGACGGTCTATCGATCGACGAGACTGCGGAGCGTCTGATGTGGGAGTGGCCCTTGATCCGTGAACAACTGCTGCAGGGGACGTACCGGCCACAGCCGGTACGACGGGTAACGATCCCGAAGCCGGACGGAGGCGAGCGCGAGCTTGGCATCCCGACGGTGACGGATCGGTTGATCCAGCAAGGGTTGCTGCAGGTGCTGCAGCCGAAGCTTGAACCCACCTTCAGCCAGCACAGCTACGGCTTCCGTCCGGGCCGAAGTGCACATCAGGCCGTGTTAGCGGCGCAAGCGTATGTACAGTCGGGCCGACGGGTCGTGGTGGACGTGGACCTGGAGAAGTTCTTTGACCGGGTCAACCATGACATCCTCATCGACCGGCTGCAGAAGAGGATCGGAGACGCAGGAGTCATCCGGCTGATCCGGGCCTATCTGAACAGCGGCATCGAGGTGGATGGCGAGGTGCAGCAGCGGGAGATGGGGACGCCGCAAGGCGGTCCGCTCTCGCCGCTTCTGGCGAACGTGTTACTGGATGAGGTGGACAAGGAGCTGGAACGAAGAGGTCACTGCTTCGTGCGCTACGCCGATGATGCAAACGTCTACGTTCGCAGTCAACGGGCAGGTAAGCGGGTGATGACTCTGCTGCTGAAGCTCTATGGCCGTCTCCGGCTCACGGTCAATACGACCAAGAGCACGGTGGCCAGCGTGTTCCAGCGGAAGTTCCTCGGCTACAGCTTCTGGGTAGCGTCCGGCGGCAGGATCCACCGCCGGGTCGCGGATAAAGCAAAGCGTACGTTCAAGCAGAGGGTTCGGGAACTCACCCGCCGAAGTGGCGGGGTCAGTCTCCCCGCAGTGGTCGAAAAGCTGCGCACCTATGTACTGGGATGGAAAGCGTACTTCCGGCTGGCGCAAACTCCAAAGGTCTGGCGGGAGCTGGACCAATGGATCCGCCACCGGATGCGGGCGATCCAACTCAAACAATGGAAACGTGGCACGACTACCTATCGGGAACTGACCGCACGAGGAGCTTCCAAAGAAACTGCGCAACAGGTGGCGAGTAATACGCGTCGCTGGTGGCGCAATAGTGGAATGCTTCTCAACCGAGTACTCGACCTAAGCTGGGCGGACAAGCTGGGAATACCTCGTCTCTCATGACCTCAAATCCTCGAACCGCCGGATGCGGACCCGCTTGTCCGGTGGTGTGGCAGGGGTGGAAGGGGAAACCCTTCCCCCCTATGCCGATCGATGACGGAGGCCGTAGATGGAATTCCCAAAACCTCCGAAGACGGAGAAGAAAGCACACACCGTAATCAAGCGGACGGCCATTGTCAGAAAGCCTGACTGGAAGCCGCTACGGCGCTCCAGCGCTCCCGCGGCGAAGCAGGCGAGGCGAACACCTATCGCGCGCTCCTGCAAGCCACTGCGTGCGACTAAGCCTATACGGGCCGCAAAGCCGCCAAAACGCTCGGCGCCTATTCAGCGCTGTCCCATCAAGTCACCTGTCGACTTCGCCGTCGTCGAAGCTAAACGGTTAGCGCGGAAGGAAAGACGCAAAAAAGATTTGGCGATCGCCAGCCATGGGAAATGGCCGGTGGTGAACGGCGTGATGTTGATTCCCGACCCACTCAACCCCCGCGGCCAACGAGAAGTTTGTGTGACGGACGCAGCTTGGGCGCGAGCGCAGGCCACGATTCGGCGCAGATCGAAAGATAGCTGTGAAGACTGTCACGGACCCGCCCCCAACGGGGACGCGCACCATATTTGCGGTAGAACGGCCGGAAAACGGGACGACCATCCGGACGCTCTCCGCAGCCTCTGCCGGCGTTGTCACAACAAGGCCAAGATTCTGCGACGTGTCGCAGCTCGCAAGCCCCAACAACAGTCAGACCAGGAGATGACCATGGGAAAGCTATGCACGGGAGTGATATTTCACTCGAACGGAATGATGGAGACACCGCCTCCAGTAGTAGATCCGGCGTGTCCTCGATGCTCGACGCTGCTTGAGCGACTGACATGCCCCCCGGGCGTGTCGATCGCAACCTGGTGCTTCCGGCGCCCAGGTGACTTTCGCTGCCCAACCTGCACAAAGCTGCAAGCCCAGGGCAAGTTGCATCGGAAGGCCCGCGTTGCGTGGTATGAGTCGTATTTTTGGCGAAAGGCGGCATAGGCCGCCCAAATGGAAGAAGGCTATGGAGGAGAACCTAGCCAATATTTTGGCTGTTAAGTTGTATAATTGGCTCTACGAGGTAATATATTGACTGTATATCTCAGGACTGTGCAAGAGGTGCAGGCAGGAATTGCAGGGCGGTTCAAGGCCCGGCGTCTTGCCATGAATCTGACGCAGAGAGAACTGGCAGCGCGCTCGGGCGTCACCTGGAGTTCGCTGAAGCGATTTGAGCGCGAAGGATTGATCGCTCTGGGTTCGCTTCTGAATCTAGCCTTGGCGTTGGATTGCCTTGACGATTTCGACAAGCTGGCCGGGGAAAGACAGCCAATCCCAGCCGCCCAATCGCTCGACGCCCTGCTGGCCACGCCAACCTTGCGGCGCAGAGCAACGGGCGGGAAAGGACGCAGACATGGCATATAGACCGATAGAGTTGCTGACCGTCTATCTGGATGCACGAAACCAACGCCACAAGGTTGGACGCCTCGCGTTCAAGGATAGGCAGCTTTTTTTCGAGTATGACGTCTCATTCATCAATTCAGGCATCGAGTTTTCGCCGATCAAACTTCCCCTCAAGCCTGGCGTATCCGTTGCCGACACCGCGATTTTCGACGGCCTGTTCGGCGTATTCAATGACAGCCTGCCGGACGGATGGGGCCGCCTTCTGCTCGACCGCACGGTGGAAAAACATGGTATCCACCGAGGCCAACTGAATCCGCTCGACCGGCTTGCCTATGTGGGACGGCACGGCATGGGCGCTCTGAGTTACGAGCCGGAGCTGGGTCTCGAAAACACCGATGATGTTCCGCTGGCGCTCGACAGAATTGCTGAGGAATCAGCCGCCGTGCTGGCTGGAGAAAACGAAGAGGTATTCGAAGAGTTGCTGCGGCTCAACGGCTCCTCTTCCGGTGCCCGGCCTAAAATCGTGGCGCAAGTGAGCACCGACAAGAAAAGAATCATTCACGGCCAGCAGGAATTGCAATCCGGCTTCGCGCACTGGATGATCAAGTTTCCGTCTTCCCAGGACGCGCGGGACATGGGGGCTATCGAATACGCCTATAGCCTGATGGCAAAGGATGCAGGTGTTGAGATGCCTGAAACCCATCTTTTCCGCACGAAAAGGAACAAATACTTCGGCACGAAGCGCTTCGACCGGGAAGGCAATGCCCGAATCCATATGCATAGCCTTGGCGGTCTGATACATGCCGATCATCGCAGTCCTAGCCTCGACTACGACACGGTTCTGCGCGTTACCCTGGCACTCACCAGGAATATCCAGGATGCCGAAAAGGCCTATACGCTGGCCTGCTTCAACGTCCTTGCCCATAACCGCGACGATCACGTGAAGAATTTTTCGTTCCTTCTCAATGCGAGAAACGAGTGGATTTTCGCGCCCGCCTACGACCTGGTCTTTTCCTATGGCCCGGGGGGCGAGCAAAGCATGCTCGTCATGGGCGAGGGAAGGAATCCCGGTACAGCCCAACTTCAAGCATTGGGCAAACAGCATGGGATAAAAAACGCGCCGGAGATTCTGGCAAAGGTAGAAAGAGCCGTGGCCAATTGGCCCCGCTATGCCGAGTTGGCAGAAGTTTCGCGAAAATCAACCAAAGATGTCGCAGCCAAGATCAAGTTGCTGTGATCGTCTACATTCTTTCTTCTACCTGAGGCACTCGATCGCGACCGCAAACGCCCTCAGGTAGTGGAATGTGTCCTGAGCCGCCACCTCACGGGCGCTGGCGCGCAAGGGCGAACAGTACCAAATCTCAGGTTGCGGCCAGAACGTCTTTCTCGGCGGTGAAAAACGGGCATGAGAGAACTTATAGCGTCGCCCACTTCTGGCTACTAAAGCCACACGAGAATGGCTAGCGCTCGTTGACTCAACACTAGCCATCTTCGATGGTTTGTTGGCAATAATGACTCTGACAGCCTACGTGATCGAAGGGGACGGAACCGACGTCGTTTGGGGCGGAGTGGCCTTCTTGGCAGCTCTCTTTTTTGGCGCAGTCTTTTTGGGCGCACTCTTGTTTGAAGCCACCTTTTTGGCCGGCGTCTTGGGGAGTGCGGCGGCTACGATGGGTGCCTGCGTGGGTTTCGCGGCTTTCTTTGCCGCTTTTCTAACCTTCGCCCAACGCTTCTTCATTGCCGCGGCAATTCTAGCGCGCCCTGCTGCCGACATCTTCCGGCGAGGCTGAGCAACTGCGGGAGACGGCAACTGTGTGACGGGGATCGCCGCAGGAGCTGCACCGCTCCCAACTGGACGCCCAGGCTTTCTCTTTACTGCAACAGCGTCGGACCCGAACAAGAGCGTCCTAACTTGCTGGAGACGCGCAATCTCTGCGTCGATCTCCGAACGGATTTCGTCCATCGGCATCGCTTTTACCCTCAACATAACAATACCCCAACAATAACGGCCTTGACCGGCTCCCCTACTCTTTTTGGGGGGACCATCCCGGGCGCATGAACCCTCCGAGATTGAGCATCGACGCGAAAGCAGCCTCTACAGCCGCGTGTATGTGGCCAATAAGGCCGACTTCGAGATGGCACGGGAGTTCAAGCGTGGTGACATCCTGGGCCTCAGCGCAGTCGTATCCAGATCGTGCTATGAGGTCACGGCCAGGACAATCGCTCCCACAATCCTCAGGAGGGTTCTGGGAGAACCCTTTCGTTCCTTCCTTTCCACGCACGTGGAGGCGAGCTTGCTGGCGGCCCAGACGCTGGCCGAGGCCTACCGGGCAGCCTTCGCCGACGTCCGCCGCCTGGCCCTCTCTGGATCCTCAGCGGCGCGGCTAGCCGGTGTGCTCTTGGAGTGGGCAACTGCGGAGTCGATCGGCAAGCCTGAGATGCGCCTCACCATGGCGTTGTCGCATACCGATCTGGGGAATCTCGTCGGCTGCTCCCGCGAGACCGTAACCCGGACTCTGGGAGAGTTCCGGCGGCGGAAGCTGATTGCGATTCACGGGGCTTCGATCCTGATCCCGTTCCCGGAGAAGTTGGAACGGATCGCGGCATGAGGTTGGAGCAATGGCGCCCCGTTCACCAACCCCTGCGTGCCATATTCGAAAGAACTGCCAGCAGCATACTGGGCACCTATCTGGACCACTATTAGGGAAGAATTGACGGGCGACAATAACAACTCCTGACCGGAAGAAGTACTTGACGCCAGACAAAGAATGCTGTTCCGCGCTCACACCCGCGCTTACCCCCAGCATGCTCAGTCACATTCACGAAGATGCGCACGGCGGGGGCGTGCGGGAGTCTGATTCCCAGGAGGTGGCCCGCATATTCCACGCGCGAGCAGGGACTTCAGGAAGAGGTCCGCGAAGCCACGCTTCTCGTGCAAAGCGCGAGTCTTCTCGTTCTGTTCAATCTTCAGCGCCGTACATACGGTTAGTAGCGGTAGCTGTTGCCGAGCGCAGACCAGGGATCAGTGCAATCGCCGTTCTAAAGTGGTATAGGCTTCGCGAAGAGCTGCGATTATTCTGAACCGGGACGGACTTTGTGGAGACAGCAGTGCGGCAATTGGAGTTGTCATTGCCCTCTAATGCTGTCGATGCCGTCGGTTCCTGAGACGGCGCAAGCTGTAGGACATACGCATCGGACAGTGAATGGACCCAACCCGGCATGCGCTTCACCCCAACCTCTAATGATCAGGATCAATTCTCATTCCACGTCTGAGCCCGCCCAATGCAACCGGAACGCCAGCTGCTAATCCGTTCTCTATTCGACGAGTACATCGAGATGTATGCCTCGCGGGACGACCGTCTGACATCGCGGTTCAGTAAAGATTTCAGCGGTTACACCGGCGGCGGCGAGTTTCTCGTCAGCGACCGGAATGAGTGGGTGAAGATTACCAGGCTCGACTTCTCCCAGGTGACGGGTCGCATTCGCATCCAGTTGCTGGACCTAGTGATGCAGAACATCAGCGACGAAGTCGTCGCCGTCACGTCTCTGTTCCACATTCACCTTCCGGTTCCAGAGCCGGTCTTATCGCGGAAGGCGGCGCGGTTGGTGCTTATTTTCCGTCTCGAAGGCGAGGACTGGAAGATCGTGCACAGCGGCATTTCCATCCCATTCCTCAAGCCCGACGATGGTGAGGTCTACCCAATCAAAGGCTTGCGAGAGAGCAACCGCGAGCTCGAGTCCTTGGTTGAGGAGCGTACGCAAGCGCTTGAAGAAGCGAATACCAAGCTTGAAATACTCAGCAATACCGACTGGCTTACGGCTATCCCCAACCGGCGTAATTTTGACCACGTACTCGTGGAAGAGTGGAACCGTGCTCAACGGTGTGGCCCTCCGGTGGCGCTGATTCTGATCGATGTGGATCTCTTCAAACATTTCAACGACCAATACGGCCATTTGGCTGGTGACAACTGCCTGAACAAGATAGCCCGGGCGCTGACACAAGCGGTGCAGCGTGCGGGCGATCTGGTCGCTCGCTACGGCGGCGAGGAATTTGCCGTGCTGCTGCCAAATACGGGCGAGAAAGATGCGGTTCACGTCGCGCAACGGATTCTGGATGACATCCGTTCGCTGGCAATGCCGCACGTGGAAACCTCCCCCGGCATCGTCACCGTAAGCCTTGGCGTTGTCAGCCTCGCACCCTCAAAGCGATATGTTCCTGAGGATCTGGTGCGACAGGCTGACTCGGCGCTGTACCGAGCGAAACATGCGGGACGTAACTGCATCAAATCCTCAACAGGTTAATTTGCCATTTGTGGATACGCACCACGAGCGTATGCACGAGCTTGGTCGCCAAGAAGGGTGGATCGCTAGGCCCGGGTTCCACGGACGCCGTACCGCGGGGGTTGTGGGCGGCCTTGTCGGCTTCTTCCGAGGCCCGCGCCGAACCCGACCGGAGCGGTTAGCGCGTCACCCAGGAATGTCCAGGTTGATCCGCAGCTTAGCTCCCGTACCGATCGCGGCGACGATCACCCGCAGCGACCTTGCGTTGCGCCCTTGTGCACCGATGAGCTTGCCAATATCACTGGGAGCTACCGAGTAGCGCAGAACCACCCCGCCGGGCACCGTGACGGCCTCTACAGACACGTCATCCGGCTTGTCTACCATGAGCCTGACAATGTTAGTGACTGCTTCGGCAATCCTCTGAATCGTTTCCATTGACTGACCCTATCCTTACCACCCTCTACGGGAATTGCCTTCAGTTAGCCGTGGGCGTCTCATCCGAGACTGGATGAGGTGTTTGCGGCGTACGACTGTCCTTCGTCGCTTCCAGATGTCGAAGTCCTCGAGCGCTTGCTCGCTTTGAACCATAAGCGCAGCCAATGGCCTTAGCTTGGAATCGTTTCTTCGTTCGACTGAGAAGTGAGCGCATTGGATTCAATGGCAAGCTGGCGTATTTGACGATGCTCAAGCAAAGCAATCCCCCCGTCTGCGAACGTCACCAAGACTTTCCCACCAAAGAGAGTGACTTCGACGATCTTGGATTCGTCGTCCATGCTGTGCATGGTATCGGAATCAGTTGCTCACAGTCAGTTTTCTACCAGACAGAAAGCCACGCCGCCCAATGAAGCGGCGGCAGGTACTTTGTATCAATTGGTGGAAGAGAAGCAATGGAACTCCTCAATACTGCGCGCGATTCCGGACCTGCTTCGCGCTACTCGACCTTTGCTATGTCCGCCAGTGTCCCGGTTAGCGACGCGAACCGCATTAGTGCTTCATACTTCTCTTCTGGGGTTGTCTGTTCCGAGTCGATGATCTCGCACAACTGTTGCTTGCGCTGGTCTAGTAGATTGAGGACTCGGTTGAGGGTTTACACACCGGAAAGTAAGGTATTGCGCAGGGAAGGCATGAACGTACCGCCAGTCGGCCCCAGCAGTTGGGAGCGTTCCAGTAGTCTGCCTGAGGCTTCTCTAACTAGGAAGTGATCGTTGTCACCAAATCCCGAGTTCTTCCGACACCGTCGAGTATACGACACATAAAGCTACATTCATTTAAGTTAAACTGACCGCTCTCTTATGCCTCAGTTTTTCCATCGCCGCGACCTATCGGGACTCCAGATATCCTTTTGCACCGTCTGCTATCAAACGGTGGCCAGAGGAGAAACTGAGTTTGATCTTGCCGACGGCGAAAAAGCGCACAAGTGCGAGGGGCCACCACAACCGTTACCACAGAAAATGGTCTAGTGTGGTCTTCTCTGCGCCCTCCCCACCCGAGACTTTCCTTCACGGCGCACAAGCTGCAGCGCAAATTATGGGTCTGCCATGAAACGGCGGACTTTCAACAGTGCCGGCAAGTCTGCGTCGCGGTGGAACCAAATGAACGGCGCTCGACAGATCGGTTCAACAGGTAAACTCTCTGACGCGACAAGGGACAAATAGGAGAGTATTTCGCAGTCGGAGGTAGTGCATCGCGCAGAGAAAGAGGTACAAGCGCTATGAGCCTCAAAGATCACATTGAGGCCTACGTCCAGGCCAGAGGGCGCAACCAGTCGGTAGCGAGGCAATGAGCGGAGCATCAGAGGCCGCACATCCTCCGGCAACGTCCACCGACCGCCCGTTGAACGGCCAAAGCGCGATCACGCGGGCAAACGCTCCGACTGCGGCTTCACCGCTTACACTTAGCCAATGAAAAGGAAGGCCAAAATGAATACCAGTCCAAGTCTGGACCTGGCAAGTCGCGAGGAGCCGGTATTCTCCCAGATTGTCCAGCTCATCCAATCGTCTCGCCAACAAGCGCTTGAGACGGTCAACACCGTCCTGATCAATCTCTACTGGAGAGTTGGAGAGATTATTAGCCGCCAGTTGGAATCTGCCGAGTGGGGCGATAGTGTCGTTCCACAACTCGCAGCCTACATCTCCCGGACGCATTCTGGTCTCCATGGCTTCACGCGCCGCAATCTGTTCCGAATGAGGCAGTTCTATCGACGTAGCTCCGGGGTAAATTTCCAATTTCCAAATTGGAAATAAACGTCTACAATTAGCCCATGCAAGGCCAGGACATTGCGCTTCTCCTAAAACTCGCCATCCAGAATGCGCCAAAAGCGCCATCCAAAGATCTGGCGGAAAGCCTCTTCATCTCTCCGTCGGAGGTGTCGAAGTCTCTGAGGCGTAGTGCGGAGTCAGGGCTGCTTCACATCGCCAATGGAGAAAAGAGAGTCAATCGGTCTGCGCTGATGGAGTTCCTGTCTCATGGATTCAAGTATGTCTTTCCACCGGCAAAGGGCTCTCTGGCGCGCGGCGTCCCGACGGGTGCGTCCGCGGAGCCTTTGAAGTCACGTTTTCTAGAGGATGGCGATCCTCCTGAAGTCTGGCCGTATGCCGAAGGAAAAGTACGGGGCATCGCGTTTGCGCCACTGTACAAGGGAGCGCCGAAGGCAGCGATGCGAGATCCCAAATTCTACAGCGTGCTCGCACTCTGCGATGCGGTTCGCGGCGGGAGAACGCGAGAACGAAACCTCGCGATCGAACTGCTCGGCAAGGAGATCAATGCCTGATCCGAACCTGCCGCTGTTGGAAGATGCGGTCCACAAACTCGCTCCTTTTCTGGAGGAGATTGTTTTTGTTGGCGGCATCACTCTGGGGCTGCTGATTACGGACAAGGCTGCCGCTCCGATTCGCGGTACGAACGATGTCGATGTGATCGCCGAAATTGTCACGTACGCGGACTACGTCGCCTTCTCGGAGCGTCTCCGCGAGGCCCACTTCACAGAAGATGAAGGAGAAAAGCCTCTCACTTGCCGGTGGCATAATGGTGCGCTGATAGTGGATGTGTTGGCGCTCAACGAGGATGTGCTTGGGTTCTCATGATTCTGGCACTCTGATTTGGCCCAGTATGGCGGTTTAAGTTGGCCCACCCTTGGGCAGTGCGGACTCTACCCTGTTCCTCAGTGATATGAGGGACGGAGGGCGAGTTGGATTGGAGTGCCAAGGTGGAGCTTTACGAGCAGATACGTCGGGAGTATGAGTTTGGCGTTGGGTCGGTGATCGGTGTGGCGCGGAAGCTGGGCGTGCATCGGCGCATGGTGCGGGAGGCGGTTCGGAACGCAGTTCCTGCGCAACGCAAGAAGACGGAACGTCCGGCGTTGAAGATGGCACCGGCGGTGTCGTTGATCGACTCGATTCTGAAGTTGGATCGCAAGGCTCCGCGCAAGCAACGCCATACGGCGCGGCGGATTTATGACCGGATTTGCGCCGAGGTTCCGGGATGCACGCCGGCGCAGCGGACGGTTCGGCAGTATGTGGAGCGGCGCAAGCACGCCCTGGGTTTAGCTGAACACGAGGTGTTCGTGCCGCAGAGCTACGACTGGGGCGTTGAGGCGCAGGTCGATTGGTATGAAGCGTATGCCGATCTGGACGGGGAACGGATCAAGCTGCAGGTCTTCGAGATGCGCTCGATGGCCAGCGGGGCGGCCTTTCATCGGGCGTATCCATGTGCGACGCAGCAGGCTTTTCTGGAGGCGCATGAACTTGCCTTCGAGTATTTTGAAGGTGTCTTCCGGCGGCTTCGCTACGATAACCTGTCGAGCGCGGTGAAGAAGATCCTACGGGGTCAGCAGCGCGAGCTGACGGCACGGTTCATCGCGTTCCGTTCTCACTGGCAGTATCAGGCCGAGTTCTGCACTCCGGGCGAAGGCCATGAGAAGGGCGGCGTGGAGGGCGAGGGAGGTTACTTCCGCCGCAACCACTGGGTTCCTGTGCCGGTGGCAGCCGACCTTCAGACGTTGAACCGGAAGCTGCTGGAGGACTGCCGCGCCGATGAGGGCCGGATCATGTCAGGCCATAGCGAGTGTGTCGGAACCCGGCTGCTGACCGAGAAGGAGCATCTTCTGCCGCTGGCCGCCGAGCCCTTCGATCTGGCCGAGGTCAGCTTCCCGCGCGTCGATCAGACAGGATGCGCGAAGGTGCGGACGAACTCCTACTCGGTGCCTGTCGCGATCCTCTTAACTAGTAGAATCTTCTCCATTTATTATCAATATCTTATACAAGTCAATGGCCCGACCTTGTCCGGTTGACTTGTAGAATATGGGCGTTAACTAATAGAATCTAGCGGAGAGGATAGTCGGACCATTTTGCAAAACAAGCGAGAAGGCGGCCATCGTTTGGCAGGACCGCTCGATGAAGCTCTGCGGCGGAGCGAGACGCTCAGACTTTTGGCGGCGAAAACCCGCTTGACCACTCGTGAGATGGATGAAGCTGCAAGCCGGCTGGGCATTCGGCGCGCTTACATCTATCGTTTACTCGCAGCGTTCCGTGTACGCCCGCGAGCGTCCACATTGCTTCCCAAAGCGGAAGGCCGCAAGACCGGAACCCGTCTTGTCAGCCCGCAGATCGAACTGATCATTGAAAACGCCATCGAGTCTTTTTATTTGCAACGCATCAAACCGCCCTTTTCGGCTTTAGTGCGGCAGATTCAGGCTGACTGTCATCGAGCGGAACTCAAGCCTCCCGACCGGAAGACGATCCTGCGGCGCGTATCTGCACTGGATGAGAGAAGAATTGCGGCGGCCCGGGAGGGCGCGAAGGCTGCCAGGGAGAGGTACGATCACGTCAGTCATTCTCCAGCTATAAAGCATGCTCTGGAACGAGTGCAGATTGATCACACCCCTGTCGATCTCATTGTGGTGGACGAACTCAAACGTCAACCGCTCGGCCGTCCGTGGTTGTCGCTGGTAATCGACATTGCCAGCAGGATGGTTTGCGGCTTCTTTCTTTCGATGATCCCTCCGTCGAGCATTTCAGTGGCACTGGCGCTGGCGCATTGTGTGGCTCGCAAAGACCTCTGGCTGGCCGACCGGGAACTCAGTTTCGAATGGCCGGTCAGCGGTCTTCCCGATCTTGTCTACATGGATAATGCAAAAGAGTTCCACGCAGAGGCTTTGAGGAGCGCTGCCCAGGAATACGGTATCGATCTGGAATTCCGGCCCAGGGGCCTGCCGCATTTTGGCGGGCACATTGAACGCTTGATTGGTACCATGATGGGCGCTGTGCATCTGATCCCCGGCACAACCTTTTCGAACGTCGCCGAACGGGGAACCTATTCTTCGGCGAAAAATGCTGTAATGACCCTGCCCGAGTTGGAGCGATGGTTCGCATTGCAGGTTCATGCGTACCATTCAACCATCCACTCCAACTTGAAGGTAACTCCGTTGGCTGCGTGGAAGCAGGCGGTGGCCGCCAGGGACACCCCCATCCGCCAGATGGCAGATGCAGACCAGCGCACGTTCTTCCTCGATCTCTTGCCCGGGGAACGTCGCAAGATCCGCAGAGATGGCATACGGCTGTTCAACATTCATTATTGGAGCAACGTTCTCAGCCCTCTTGCCGGACGCGTCAGCGCACCCGTTCTCGTTAAATTCGACCCGCGTGATCTTTCCACAATTCACTATCAGGACGAACAGGGGAACTACTGGGCGATTCCCTATCGCGATCTGGGCGCCCCCCCAATTTCACTCTGGGAACATCGTGCGGCGGAATCGGCCTTGCGTGCCCAAGGCAGACACTCCTTCAACGAGGATGAGTTGTTCTCCACCGTGCTCCAGCAGCGTGACATAGTCGGCGCCGCCCGCGACAAGACCCGCAAGATGGCTCGTCCTGAATCGAAAGAACCCGCTTACGCACCCCCCATACCCTTGGCTGAGGAAGATGACCTGGCCCAAGCGAAGGTAACCGCGTTTAAAGTGGAGGAATGGGACTGATCCACGATTTGAACCATCTGCATGAACACAGCCGGGCAGTTGCGTTGCTGCCTGCCGAGGAAAGAATTGCGTGGATCAAGCGCGAACGATGGATCGAGTACTCCAGAGGCGTGCGCGCTCTGGATCGGATTTCCGATCTGCTCGCTCATCCTCCCCGGGACCGGATGCCCTGCTTGCTTCTTCATGGAGCAACCGGCATGGGGAAGACCCGCATACTGCAGAAGTTTTTGCGCTCCCACACTGCTGTTTTCGACCAGACAACCGGCGTCACCCGCTTGTCCGTTGCAGCAATCCAAATGCCGCCCCATCCAAACGAACTCCACCTCTATGAAGAGATCCTAGTCGGCCTCGGCGCCGTCCTTCCCTACAGCCCGTCCACTGGGACCCTTCGCCATAGAGTGAGAGCCCTATGCCGGCAGATGAATGTCCGGATGCTCATCATCGATGAGATTCATTGCCTGCTGGCCGGCACCTATCGAGAACAACGAATTATTCTCAACTGTATCCGCTTCCTCGCAAACGACCTGCGGATACCGCTCGTCTGCGCGGGGACGCAGGAAGCCAGAACCGCCCTGCTGACCGATGAACAACTCGCCGACCGCTTTGAAGCCTTCGAGCTCGCCCCCTGGCAGGACGATACGGATTTTCACCAATTGTTGGTGAGCTACGCTGCGTTGCTCCCGCTTCGCCGCCCCTCCACGTTGCGGGACGCGAAAGTGAGGAAGAGGCTTCTCGCCATGACCGACGGTGTGACCGTGCGCATTTGCAGAGTACTCGAGGACGCAGCGATCATGGCGATCAATCAGAACATCGAACAGATCGATTTGGACAGTCTTCATGACGGCCTTGCGGTGCAATCGTTGGCCTCGGTCTCGGACCGCCGCAAACGACGAGCGACCGGGCTGAGAGGGTGAATGTTGGTTTACGACCTCGCCGTTCCTCCATTGCCATTTGCCCCGCGACCCTTTTCCGATGAGCTGCTATTGTCGTGGCTCTGCCGGCTCGCCGCGGCAAACCATGTGAGACTGAGCGGCTTCTTCCCCGAAGTGCAAGCCATGAGTCGTTACCGGCTCAATTGCGATCCGGGAGAAGAAATCATCGCTCGATTGGCAGCGATGGCCCGCCTTCCCCAATCCGCGTTGCATCGCCTGCTGTTGCCAAATCAATTCCCAAATCTTTCGTTGCTCTCGTTCTTGCGAGTGCCAAAACCATCG
>Ga0302274_10002760_pt1 | contig 15884 bp, 16 predicted proteins | sample III_Bog_N2_1_FD_198755 | JGI IMG/M metagenome (GOLD analysis project Ga0302274, IMG submission 198755) | Peat permafrost microbial communities from Stordalen Mire near Abisko, Sweden - III_Bog_N2_1 | ecosystem: Environmental > Terrestrial > Soil > Wetlands > Peat | place: Sweden: Abisko...
ATGAGTTCGGCGCGGTGACGACCATCCCAGTCGAAGGCACCGCATTTCACCAGACTCTCCAGAACTTTCTTATTCACCGTCCGGGAATCGAGACGGGAGCAGAAATCCTCCAGGGACTTGAAGGGGCCGTTCGCTTCCCGATCCGCCACGGCGGAGGCCATGGCCGCCTCGCCGACATTCTTGATCGCCGCGAGACCGAAGCGGATCGCCCTCCCCCCGGGCAGCTCCTCGGGAAGAAAGGTCAGGGCGCTGCGGTTCACATCGGGTGGCAGGATGGTGATCCCCATGCGGGCGCACTCGGTGACAAAGACGGCGATCTTGTCGGTGTTGTTGATTTCGTTGCCGAGCAATCCCGCCATGAACTCCACGGGGTGATTGGCCTTCAGATACGCCGTCTGGTAGGAGATGAGGCCGTAGGCGGCGCTGTGGCTCTTGTTGAATCCGTATTGCGCGAATTTTTCCAAAAAGTCGAAGATCGCGTTGGCCTGCTTCGCGGGGATCTTGTTGACCTTTGCGCAGCCCTCGACAAAGACCTCTCGCTCCTTGGCCATCTTCTCCGTGTCCTTCTTTCCCATGGCCCGGCGGAGGAGATCGGCCTGTCCCAGGGTGTAGCCTGCAAGGGCACTGGCGGCCTGCTGCACCTGCTCTTGATAGACGATGATGCCGTAGGTTTCGGCGCAGATTTTCTCAAGCAGCGGATGGGCGTACTCGATTTTTTTCCGTCCCTTCTTGCGGTCCACATAGTCGTCGATGAACTGCATTGGGCCGGGACGGTAGAGGGCGATGAGGGCGATGATGTCGGTGAAATGCTCGATCTGGAAACGCTTCGCCGTCGCGGTCATGCCGCCGGACTCGAGCTGGAAGACACCGATCGATTCTCCACGGTTCAGCAGGGCGAAGGTCGCCGCGTCATCCATGGGAATCGTGGAGATGTCAAATCCGGGGGTATGGCGGCGGATGAGCTTCACCGCATCATCAATCACGGTGAGGGTCTTCAGTCCCAGAAAGTCCATCTTGAGCAGCCCCAGATCGGTCAGGGGGGCCATGGAATACTGGCTGACGATGCTGCCGTCATTCGCACGCGCGAGCGGGATATACTCCGAGAGATCACGGTCGGCGATCACGATGCCCGCGGCATGGACGCCGCTATTACGGGAGAGCCCCTCCAGTACGCTGGCATAGCCCCAGAGCTGTGCGGTGGAGGATTCCTCTTCGACGGCGCGTTTCAACTCCGGATTTTTGTCGATGGCTCCCGGCTCGTGCTTCCCCTTTTTATCAACCCCGTTGAGGGTGATGTTGAGTTCGTTCGGAATCATCCGTGCGATCCGGTCGGCGTCGCCGTAGCTCCAGCCAAGCACACGGCCCACATCGCGGATGACGCTCTTGGCCCCGAGGGTGCCGAAGGTGATGATCTGGGAGACCGCACGCTCTCCGTATTTTTGCCGCACATACTCGATGACTTCGCCGCGGCGGTTCTGGCAAAAATCAACATCGATATCGGGGGGGCTGATACGGTCGGGATTCAGGAATCGCTCAAAGAGCAGACCATAGCGGAGCGGATCAAGATCGGTGATGCCCAGAACATAGGCGACCAGAGAGCCAGCGGCGGAACCACGCCCCGGCCCCACGGGGATGCCCCGGTTCTTCGCATAATGGATGAAATCCCAGACGATCAGGAAGTAACTGGTAAAGCCGGTCTTGGAGAGTACGGAGAGCTCGAAATCCAGGCGACTCCGAAGCTCGGGGTCGGTGCCCGCCCTCTCTCCGAACCGGCGGCGGAGTCCCTCCTCGCAGAGTTCCAGAAGATACCCCTCGCGGGTCTTTCCCCCAGGGGGAAGGTAGTCGGGATACTTCGATTTCCCAAATTCGAGCTTCGCATGGCAGCGCTCCGCGATGGCCAGCGTGTTGGAGATGGAAGCGGGCTGATCCGCAAAGAGAGCCGCCATCTCCTCGCCGCTCTTGAAATAGAGTTCGGGGACATAGTGCATCCGTTTTTCATCATGGATCATCGCTCCCGTGCCGATGCAGATCATCACGTCGTGCGCCTCATGATGGGCGCGCTCCAGGAAGTGGACGTCATTGGTGGCGACGAGTCCGAGATCGAGATCGCGGGCAATGTCGATGAGTGCTCCGCGGTTGCGTCGCTGTTGCTCGATCCCGTGATCGCTCAGCTCGATGAAGAAATTTTCCTTTCCAAAAATATCCCGATAGGCGGCGGCGGATGCCATGGCCTTGGCCGCCTGACCTCCACTGAGTCCCATGTTGACCTCACCCTTGAGGCAGCCGCTGAGCGCGATGAGTCCCTTGGCATGGCGGGCGAGCAGTTCCTTGTCGACACGGGGTTTGTAGTAGAATCCCTCGAGATGGGCGGCGGTCGTGAGCTTCACGAGATTCCTGTATCCCTCGTCATCCGAAGCCAGGAGCGTCATGTGAAAGGCGACATCCTTTCCCCCGTTGTTCGATTTCTTTTCATGCATCGAACCGGGTGCCACATAGATCTCGCAACCGATAATCGGTTTGACTCCTGCTTTATCCGCGGTCTGGTAAAACTCGACGGCTCCGAAGAGATTTCCGTGGTCAGTCAGGGCAAGAGCGGGCATCCCGAGGGAGGCTGCTTTCTTGACGAGATGCTCCATCCGGATCGCCCCATCCAGCAGCGAGTATTCGCTGTGGACATGCAGGTGAACGAATGGGCTCTGGGACATTGGACGATCCTACGATTCGGTGCCCGAACGGGCAAGTGCCGGGCGTCCAACGGAGAGGAAAAACGGACTATCTCCCCCGCGAAGCGATGACCAGAAGTCCTCGCAGTGTCAGCAGCGGATCGACATGATCGATAACCTGCTTTCCACCTGAAGATTCCGAAAGCCTGGCCACGAGCCCGGCATCCCCTCCCGTGGCGAACACGGTGGGAGCGATGCCCGCAAAGGATTCGCGACTAATCCTTCCAACCACCTCCCGGACAATCCCTACGGCTCCCAGGAGCAGTCCGATCCGGATAGCCTGCTGCGTGCTCTTTCCGAAGGGTGCGCTGATCCGCTGAATACGGGTCAGCGGAAGGAGAGCCGTTCGCTCATGGAGGGCGGCTGCCGCGGTGGAGAGACCAGGAGCGATAATGCCACCCAGGTAGCATCCCGAGCCGTCAATGACATCGAAGGTCACCGCCGTTCCGAAATCCACCACGATGGCTGGCAATTTGCCAAGGCTGACCACCCCGGCCACATTTGACAGACGATCCGCACCAATGGTGGACGGCTTGGGATAGCTAATGCAGACCCCGGAGGTCTTGTGATTGATCCAGATGACCGGACATCGCAATTTCGAACGAAGAATCTTGGCCGCCGAGGGAACAACCGATGCGATGACGGCCCGATCGACTTTCAGTGAGGAAAGCTTGGCCGATGGCAAATCAGAGGTTCTGATTTTGCGGACGGCACCGATGACTCCTTTCCTGGCGATGGCGATCTTGGTGAAGGAATTACTGACATCAACGAGCAGAATCCGTTCTTTTGTGGAGTGTGATTCCCGGCTCACGCTGCTGCCCCCGAGGCATTGGCCAGGGCGGACTCCTCGGGTGGCAGGGCTCCCTTGAACCGGTTCTTGTCGATGGCCTTCATGTAGGCTTCATGGCCGCTGATCGTGCCATCGAGCATCCGCTCCCAGATGGCGTCGTCCATGAACTGCATCCCTTCGGATTTGCCAGCAACGATGACATCCTGAAGTTTCTGCGTGGCTCCCTCGCGAATGATCGCGGAGACGGCATTGTTCACCTTCAGAATTTCGTTGATGGCAACACGTCCTTTCCCATCGGCCTTCTTGAAGAGAAGCTGGGCCACGACTCCGCGCAGGGAGGAGGCGAGCATGGTTCGCACCTGTGACTGCTGATCGGCGGGAAAGGCGTCAATCATGCGGTCGACCGTCTTGCGGGCGTTGTTGGTATGGAGGGTTCCGAAAACCAGCAGCCCTGTTTCGGCGGCGGTCAGGGCGAGCGAAATGGTCTCCAGATCACGCATTTCGCCGACCAGCACAATGTCGGCATCCTCGCGCAGCGCGGCCTTGAGACCCGCAGCAAAGGAGGGGGCATGCTCAGGAACTTCCCGTTGGGTGATGATCGACTTTTTGTTGCGGTGCACGAATTCAATCGGCTCCTCGATCGTGACGATATGCCGTCCGTAGTTCGTGTTGATGTAGTCCATGAGCGCGGCCAGGGTCGTGCTCTTGCCCGAACCCGTGGGACCCGTAACCAGGACAATGCCACCCCGCATGTCGCCGAACTCCTTGATCACCGGGGGAACATTGAGTTCCTCCAATGTCAAAATTTTTGTCGGAATCAGACGGAAGACCGCTCCGTATCCATGGGCCTGCTTGAGGTAGTTGCACCGGAAACGGCTTTGCTCATCCATCTGATAGGCGAAATCGAGGTCGCCGCATTCCTCGTATTTCTCCCATTTCTTGGGAGTGCAGATTTCGCTGAGCATGTAGGCCATCTCGTCATGGGTGAGCGGCTCATTGCGGATCGGGACAATATCGCCGTTGCGGCGGATCTTGGGGGGTTGTCCCTCGCCAAGGTGGAGATCGGAGGCGCCGTATTCGACCAGAACACGGAAGAAGTCGTCAATGTATGCCATGGTGGGGTGTCGCTCAGCGTTTGCCGATGACCAGTTTCATCTCGGTCTTGTTTTCTGCGCGGTAGAGAGCTTCTTCGGGAGTGATCAGACCCTGGCGGTAGAGGTCGGCCACCGACTCGTCCATCAGGATCATTCCGGCCTTTTTTCCGGTCTGGATGATACCGGGAAGCATGAAGGTCTTTGCCTCGCGGATCACATTGGCGACGGCGGGGGAATTCGTCAGCAACTCCATGGCCACGACGCGTCCTTTCCCATCGGCGCGTGGAATCAACTGCTGGCTCACGATGCCCCGCAGGGATTCACTCACCATCATGCGGATCTGGTCCCGCTGATCGACAGGGAATACATCCAGGAGACGGTCGAGTGTGCGTGCGGCATTACTGGTATGGAGTGTGCCAAGCACGAGGTGCCCGGTTTCCGAAGCGGAGATGGCAAGCTGGATGGTTTCCAAATCGCGCATTTCCCCCACCATGATGACGTCGGGATCTTCACGCAGCGCCCCCCGGAGCGCCGCGGCAAAGGAGTTGGTGTGCGTGTGAACCTCCCGCTGGGTCACCTGGCACCCCCCCGAAGGAATGATGTATTCGATCGGCTCCTCGAGGGTGATGATGTGGTCGTTCCGGTGCTGATTGATCTCCTGCACAAGCGCCGCAAGGGTCGTGGTCTTGCCGCTTCCCATCGGACCCGTCACCAGCACCAGGCCGTTGTGATACTGGGTGAGCAGTTTAAGTTGCGGGGGCATTCCAAGTTCATCGAGCGTCTTGAGCGAGGAGTTGATGACGCGAAAAACAAGGTCGTAACCAAGGCGCTGCCGGACGACGCTGGTTCGGAACCTGCCATTCTCATTGGTATAGGCGAAATCCACATCGCCCTGATCTTCAAGACGGGCCAGCTGCTTTTCCGTCAAAAATCCTCGAAGCAGTTTTTCGGTATCCTCCGCCTTAAAATGGGGGGCATTCTCCCACAAGGGAATCAACGCACCGTAGCGACGGCAGGAGGGAGGGCTCGAAACGCTGAGGTGGACATCCGAGGCATCGGCCTGTTTCGCCAGGATCAGATACTCGTCGACATGTTTGGGAAGTTCCCTTGGGGGGGCTAAACTCATGAAATTCCAGAGGGCTGAGAGATGAAAGTTTTCGGCTTTTTTACCCTGCGCCCCGGCTTACTTTGGCGCGCCCTTTTTGGCAACGGCTCCCTGCACCGTTTTGGTGGCAAACTCGATAAGAACGGGACGCAGCACGGGATAAACCAATTTGGCCAGCGGAACCAATCCGGCCAACCAGCCGAATTTGGAGAGAGCTGTTGCCTCGCCTGCAAGTTTCAGGGCGCGGGATCCGGAAGAGGCGGCTGGCTTGGGAACGGAGGCCCGGCGTAAAAACGCGGAGGCCGCGACACCCAAAAGACCGGCGCTGCCGAGCCATTGAAGCGGGTGAGTGCGGACGGAATCCCGAACCTTGCGCTGGACATCAAGCTCCGCAACGAGGCCCGTGAATTCCGCAGAGATTTCGCGCCTGCTCGCCTTGATTGCCTGGATTTTTTCAAAAGAGGCCGCTCTCATTTGGATGATTTTTTGGCATACTTGGTGAGATCCTCAAGATCACGCTGCAGTTCGGCAACGGTGGCCTCAAAAGGAGGACGAAAGGATTGAAGCCGGAGCAGACCGATAAGGATCAGGGCCAGAACCAGATGACCAAGGGAAACAGCACCAAAGGCGGCGGCCCAACCCCATCCATGAGAAAAAATCAGGAGGGAAATCCCGGTGGCAATCATTGCAAGATATGCAACCGCGATGGCAAAGATCAGCCCCAGGCTCAGGATCAGAATCACGAGACTCTGTCGGATAAGATTTCTGGCCTCCTCGGCAGCCAGACTCCCGAGATCGAGAACATGGCGGCAGAGAGATGCAACAAGTCCGACGATTCTTGCGGAGAGGCCGGGATCCAAAGTTCCGCTTCCATTAGCTTCCCCCAAGGCAGGAGGAGAAGATCCTTTGGAAGAATGATTCAAGTCCATGGACAAACTTCAGATTCCCCTGTGAGAGAACATTTCAATACCGGCTCGCCTATCGACGGCGCAACAGGATCCCCAAAACGATACCCGCCGCAAAGGTAATACCGACCGCCTTGAAAGGATTGTCCCTGACATAATCCTCCGCCTGAATGGCAAGATCTGCAAACTGCTCCTTGTATTCGGTTGCCGCCTCGCTGGTGCGTCCGGCAACATCCGAATACCGCTCCCGGGCCTTCTGCGAGAGATCGCCATACTTGGCCTTGGCCGTCTGGGAGAGATCCTCATAGGTGTTGAGCGCTGCGTCCTTGAGATCAAGTGCGGCAGCTTCCAGTTCTTCACGACTTGTGGAGTAGGCGCCAAGAGCACTCGCTTTTGCGGCTCCCGCAACTTCACGGGCGGCGGCGGCGGTTGCCTCAAGGGCTTTGCGGGCGTGGGCCTGACTGCTTTCAAGTTTTTCGGCTGTCAGGGTGGAGGATTTTTCCTTGTTCGATTCTTCGTTAATGGATTCTTCGCTCATAGTGTTGTGTGATGGAATGGATGGTAAATAATAAGGGACACTCAAAAGATCGCAGAACCCCTCTTCTTGGCAAGAGCACATCGCAACCCGGAACGATTTGTTTGACGGAATCCTTTCTCCATCCATTCGTCTCCAATTTGGCGGTGAGGGCCGCGAAAAATATGACCCGAACCGCTACTTCTTGCTTCCGAGGTGGGCCGAGCCCCACATGACGGCACCGAACAGGAAGAGAACGGCTCCCCAGACGAGGTTGATGTTGATGCCGAGCGAGAGCTTATAAAGGGCTGCATCCCCTGCAGTGAAGAAACCGGTGCCTATCAGAAGGAGACCCAGAAGGGTGAACATCATGCCGATTGGAAAGCGAATATCAAGGCCCATGGTTTTTAGAAAGTGGAGGTTAGGGGGAAGGTGGAGATTTTTGGGGGGCTAGTAGAGTTCTCGGCCTCTCTTACCAGAAGATGAAGTTGAGAATGGCACAGACGATCAGCAGCGCAATACCAATGGTGCCGGGTCGGGCATACCATGCCTGAGTGACAAGCTGCTTCGGCGTGAGGGAATAGACGAGACCCTTGAGTTCCTCATCGCTCTTGGTGCGACGGGTGGCAAGGGAAACAGTCACGGTCACGACGAAGCAGACCGTGAAGGCAAAACTCGCCAGCCAGAAATTCTGCGCCATGTCGCTTGGGAGAACGACCAGCCTAGCCAGGTAGGCACCTTTCACGCCGGGGAGATTCCCCTGGGAGATGGAGCAGGCATGGAAAAGGGCTGAGGCAACGGTTCCGGAAAGCAGACCGACAAAGGCACCCGTGGCCGTGGTGCGCGCCCAGAACATCCCAAGCAGAAAGGTTGCAAAGAGCGGGGCATTCACAAAGGCGAACACAAGCTGGATGATGTCCATGGCATTGGTCCACATACTGGCAAAATAAGCGGCGCCGATGCTCAACAGGATGCCGACCACCGTGACGACCCGGCCCATCCAGTAATAGTGATCGTCGGTTTTATCCGGAGCGATATAGGCCTGATAGAGATCGTAGGTCCAGACGGTGTTGAAGGCGGTCACATTGCCGGCCATGCCCGACATGAAGGAAGCCAGCAGGGCCGTCAATGCCAGACCAAGCAGGCCGGTCGGGCAGTAGCGCTTCACCAGGGAGAGGATCACCCCGTCGTAGTCATTGACCAGCGCATCCTGAAGACGCACGGCCAGTTGTGCATCGGAAGTTGAAAGCGTTGCTGGATTTTTGAGCAGGTCTTCGATCTTGCCGCTGTTAAAAGAGGCTCCGGCTGCGTCGGCAAGACTCTTGCTGGCCGTGGCGACATCGGCTCCAGAGGCGGCCGATTGTTTCAGCGCATCCACAGCGGCATTCAGATGGGACTGCGAGATCACGGTCTGCGGGAGGCGGTATTCCTTGCCGGGTGTTGCGGTCAGCGCGAGGGCGATCATTCCGGGAAGAATCACGAGCAGCGGGAAGAACATCTTGGGCACGGCAGCCACGAGCGGCGTATTGCGGGCGGCAATCATGTCCTTGGCGGCCATGGCGCGCTGGACAACCAGGAAGTTGGTACACCAGTAGCCGAAGGAGAGAACAAATCCGAGACCGAAGACCATCGCGAAAAGATCGATTCCCATCGGGTTGGCGGAGGGGCCGCCGAGCAGCGGCACCCAGGCGCTTGTCCAGGCATCGGGGGCGAAGGTTTTGGTATTGTCGCTGACCAGATTGTAGGTGACCGGATGGACGGCAACACCCGCCAGCTTATCCTTCACCGCGTTCCAGCCTCCCGCATCCTTGAGGCCAAGAAACACGACCGGAGCAAAGCCGAGGACGATCATAAAGAACTGAAGCACCTCGGTGTAAATGGCTGAAGTCAGGCCGCCCTTCAGCACATAGAGCAACACGATGAGGGAACAGACCCAGAGACAGATATTGTATTCCCAGCCGAGAAGATGATTGAGCAGTTTGGCCAGGGCGTTCAGGGAAATCCCCGAAGCGAAAATCGTCATGACGGCGAAGGAAACCGAGTTGAAAGCGCGGGAACGCTCATCGAAGCGGAGTTTCAGATACTCGGGAACCGAGCGGGCCTTCGAACCGTAATAAAAAGGCATCATGAAAACCGCCAGGAAGATCATCGCCGGAATCGCCCCCACCCAATAGAAATGACACGTGGCCATACCGTATTTGGCACCGCTCGCAGCCATGCCGACAAGTTCCAGCGCCCCCAGATTGGCGGAGAGAAAGGCAAGTCCCGTCACCCAAGCGGGAATGGATCGGCCGGAAAGAAAAAAATCGGCCGAGGTCTTCATCTGACGCTTAAGGGCGAAGCCGATGCCGATGACAAAGGCGATGTAGAGACCCAGGATGGAGTAATCAACAAGGCTGAGATGAATGGAATCTTGATTCATGAGATCAGAGGGGGCGGGAGCTTTGGAGATGGATCCAGGATCTATCGTGAGCTGATTTCGTTGGGGGGAAGGCAGGCGCTGCGCCCGCGAACATCGGGTGATATTTTATCATCAAAGGAAAGGAGTCAATTCCAAGCATCACTCCCCTCAAAAAACACCCGGAAAAACAGCCAGTTCGGGATCAGGAAATACTCGCGCTACCAGCGGTCGGGTTCGAACCGACACATCTTTAGAGGATACCGGATTTTGAGTCCGGCGCGTCTGCCAATTCCGCCACGCTGGCTTGCGGGCTGGCAACTATGCCCCAGGAGATTCAGGATGCCAAGCGGATCTTCTTCAGAGCGGATCGACGCCTGTCGCCGCGAAAATTGTTAACGCCAATTTGCACGACGGGAAATGTGTGCTACCGTGAAACCATGAAAAAATTGCTCCCCATCTTCGCAACTCTTCTGCTAGCCCTCAATGCCTTTGCCGGTTCATTCCCCGACATTTCCCTCCCCGATCTGAAATCTGCGATCGCCGAGAAGAAAGTCACCCTCATCGACGTCAATGGCCGTGTTTCGTATGCCAACGGGCATATCCCTGGAGCGATTGATTTCACGGCCCACAAGTCTGACCTTGCGTCCCTGCTTCCCGCCGACAAATCAGCACTCGTTGTAGCCTATTGCGGCAATGAATATTGCGGCGCCTATGCCCGGGCTGCCGAAGCGGCTCAGAAACTTGGCTACACCAATGTGCAGCATTTCAAGCCTGGCATTGCCGGCTGGAAGGCGGCGGGCGAACCAACCGAGAAGTAATTTGGCAAAAGACTTCCGGGGCGGTCAGGAAATTGAGGCCACGGCTTTCTCGTAGTTGAGCCGGGCCTCTTGGAGCGAAGATGCGCTGGTGTGGAGATCCCTGACAAATCCGTCACGCATTCCGTATATCCAGCCATGCACTGTCAATTGCTGCCCCCGCTCCCAGGCGTCCCGGACGATTGTTGTCTTGCAGACATTGGACACCTGTTCGATGACATTGAGCGCACAGAGTTGATTGCAACGGTCTGATTCATTTTCCCAATGCGCCAGAAGCGAAGAGTGCTTCTGCAGGACATCGTCCACATGACGCAGCCAGTTATCCGTCAGACCCACCCTCTGCCCCCGAAGCGTCGCCAGCACGCCGCCGCATCCGTAATGACCGCAGACAATGATGTGCCTGACCTTCAGCAAATCGACGGCAAATTGCATGACCGAGAGGCAGTTGAAATCGGTGTGAACAACGACATTGGCCACATTTCGATGGACAAAGATTTCTCCGGGAGCAAGGCCCACGAGTTCTTCCGCCGGCACCCGGCTGTCGGCGCACCCGATCCAGAGATATTCGGGTTGCTGCTGCACGGAAAGTTTTTCAAAGAAACCGGGATCACGCGCATTGAGATGCTTTGCCCACGCCCGGTTGTTGGAAAAGAGTTCGTCCAGTGATGACATATCTGCGGAAGATTGCAGACGGAGGAGCGCCGAACAGCCAGAAAAAAACGCAAAAAAAAATCCCCCCGACTTTCGGAGAAATTAATTCCCTGCAGCGGGAAGACTCGGTGCGTTCGTATCCGTGAGAGCAGCAGGAGATGCCGGAGCGTTCGTATCCGTGAGAGCGGCAGGGGAAGACGGAGCTGCGCCAGCCGGAGATTTTTTAGGGGGTCGCTTTCCCGATACGGGGGGAATCCAGAGGCTCTGATCAATCAACTCTTTCTTGATGGGTGCCACCAAGCTGTATCCCGCCTTGCCATCAGGCAGCATGGGAGTCCCCCACATCGAACGGGTGACCACCTGGGTCGAGGGAATTTTGTCGCCAAGCAGCGTATGATTATCAAGGGGATCCAACTGAGACGTCTGAAACGCACCGAGTAGTGCGCCGCCTGCCAGAAACAACTTGGGTAAAATGAAGAATGGTGCCATGGGGGACAAATCTAGAAATAAATCAATCAGGAACCGGATGGCAAGTCCATTGCATTAGAGCCTGCCTGAAAATCAGGAAGTGCCGCGTTGCTGGGGATTTTTCGCCTGGCCAAGGCGGGAGGGCGGGGCAATCCCCCCAGCGGGCTTGACCCGCCTGATCAACGCAAGGCCAGGTGAAAAAGACACCCACAACTTATTTCCCGGGGTAGTTCCAAAAGGCCTTCAGTTCCTTCCAGCATGTGGAAGCCGCACGCGCGGACAAAGGGCGCACATCAGGAGGCGTGGGTGTCGGTTCCGGCTTGAGTGGCGGCGGCGGAGCAGCCTTCAAAACCTCCTCACTAAGCGGTTCGGGAAGATTCACTCCAAGCGACAATTCCTTTGCAGAAAGCTGGGGAAGCCTGCCGCTTCTGGAAACATGAAGGAAGAGGGGTTGCGTCTTCGAGGAGTAATCTCCGTCGATGACTTCAAAAGGTGGAATCTCGTAATCGCCGACCTCAAAAGGCGTCACCCGATAGCGAAAGAGCCAGACATTTTTCCCTTCGATGGAGAGCAACTCCGGCTTGTGCAACGGGTGAAATTTCAGCCCGGCAAGCGAAGAAGGAACCAGGACGGAAGGATGGGCGGCCTCCCTGACTGTCACGATGAGTTCCAGGGGTTGGCCGGGCCGTGACGCACGATGGGTAAGGGTGGCCGTGGCCGATGGTGATTCCGGCACGGCATGGGCCGTCAGCCCGCCGAAACCCGTGAAAAAAATCGCGATAAAAAACAGGGGCATCATTGATCTCATCATGGTGGGAAAATTGTTTGCTGAAAACTCACCAGTTACCGAACAAATCTCCCTGAACAGGCGTTTCATCTTTCACTGAAGTGCCGCCGGATTTTGTCCTTCCGGCCTTGGAAGATTTTTTCTTCACAGGGGTGAATGTCTGTTTCCAGTGTTTCTGGACATCCTTGATCACGTCATTAGCCCGCTTGAGATGCTCTCTTCGTCGGGAGAGCGCAATGGAGGGATTCAGGCGCAGAATTTTCCTGGCCCGCTCCACCCGGGCATTCGTCAGTTGCCCGCGGAGTCGCCAGTGCCCGCCTTTGGTCGTGTAGGCACCGATAATTTTCCCGGCTTCCGCATAACGGCGCAGTTGGCGGTCTGAAATATTCAAAAGCGAGGCCAGTTGTTTGAACGAGGACATTGATTGAAGGGGGGATCTAGAAAATCAGGCCTCTGATGCCGCAGTTTTTATTTTTTTAAGCAGCTCCTTGTGTCCCTTGTTCTTGGAAAATTCCTCAAAGAGGGCCTCGATCACCCGCAGCGACGCCGCGCTGAGATGATGCTCCATTCCTTCAACATCACCCTCGATCACTTCGGAGGGAACACCCATCAGATGAAAAAAATCGGTCAGAATTCTGTGCCGATGGCTGATCGCCCTGGCAATATTCTCTCCCTCGGGTGTCAGGACGAGGCCACGGTATTTTTCATGACGCAGAAATCCCTCCGCGTCCAACCTCTTCACCATATTGGTCACGCTGGCCTGGGAGATTCCGAGGCTGCCGGCGATATCAACCGCACGAGCATATCCCTTGGAGTCGATCAGTTCCTGAATGCGTTCGAGATAGTCCTCGGCAGCTGAAGAGGAACGGTTACCGGTCTTGGTCATCATGAAGTGAGAGGATGAGAAGTCAGTTTTTGGGAAAATATGTCAAAGAATAATTTTATAGCAAGGAATGAATAAATTAGCCTAGGCTAATTCTCCTGACTACTTTCCATTGCACCCTTTGAACACACCCCTATCACCCAGCCTTCCCGAAGTGCATCGCTCCCTGCATGTTCCCTTGAACGCGGGGTTTTGGCGCAAGCTGCTGGCTTTTGCGGGTCCGGGATATCTGGTCGCCGTCGGCTACATGGACCCCGGAAACTGGGCCACCGATCTGGCCGGAGGCTCCAAATACAATTACGCGCTCCTCTCGGTGATTCTCCTGTCGAGTGTTGTCGCCATGTTCCTTCAGTATCTGGCCCTGAAACTCGGCATCGCCACCGGGAGTGATCTGGCCCAACTCTGCCGCAGGGAGTATGGAAAAAAAACTTCCGGGCTGCTCTGGATCTTTGCGGAAATAGCCATCGTCGCCTGTGATCTTGCCGAAGTCCTCGGTTCCGCCATCGCGCTGAATCTCCTTTTTCACCTGCCTCTCCTGGTCGGGGTGGTCATCACCTCGCTGGATGTATTGCTGCTGCTTCTGCTCCAGGAAAAGGGATTCCGCTATATCGAGGCGCTGGTCATCATGCTGATTGCGACCATCGGCGTCTGCTTCGGTCTTGAGCTTCTCTTCTCCAAACCGGATTTGTTTCCGATTCTGAAAGGATTTCTACCCACCGCTTCCATTGTGAAAGATCCCGCAATGCTGTTCATTGCCATCGGCATCATCGGGGCGACCGTAATGCCGCATAATCTCTACCTCCATTCCTCCATCGTCCAGACACGCAGATACGCCCTCGACACCCTCGGAAAACAGGAGGCAATTCGTTTTGCCTCGATCGACTCCAATATTGCCCTCACGATCGCCCTCCTCATCAACGCAGCCATCCTGATCCTGGCAGCCGCCACATTTTTCAGGGCGGGCAGGACCGATGTCGCTGAAATTCAGGACGCCTACAAACTCCTCTCCCCGATGCTGGGAGTCACCGGTGCCAGCACCCTCTTTGCCGTGGCCCTGCTTGCCGCCGGACAAAACAGCACCCTGACCGGCACCCTTGCCGGCCAGATCGTGATGGAGGGGTTCGTCCACATCCGGATCGCCCCGTGGATGCGCCGGCTGCTGACACGGCTTCTTGCCGTGATACCGGCCTTCATCGTCATTGCCATGACAGGTGAAAGCTCAGTCACCAAGCTGCTCCTGATCAGTCAGGTTGTCCTCAGCATGCAACTCAGCTTTGCCGTGGTTCCCCTGGTTCAATTCACGGGCAATCCCCGAATCATGGGTGAATTTGTCAATGCCCTTTGGGTTCGTCTGCTTGGGTGGTTTCTTGCGGCGGTGATCGCCGGGCTCAACCTCTGGCTCATCATCGTCCAGTTCCACACCGGATTCTGATGGACGGGGAAACACCATGCGGATGGACGGGCTACGAGTTTCTTGCTTCGGGTTCGGGTCTGCGGCTGGAACGCTGGAATGGCATCGTCATTCAACGCCCCGAATCAGAAGCCACCTGGCCCTGGATCAACCCCGAGACCCTTCCGGCGTGGCAAGGATACTATGATGGCCTCCGGGCAACCGGAGGACGCTGGCAATGGCTTACTCCCCTCCCCGATCCATCCTTCGTGCGCCATGACACGCTCCATGGCACGCTCTCCTTCCTGATCCGGCCCACGGCATCCAAGCATCTCGGCCTTTTCCCCGAGCAGTCTCCGAACTGGAACTGGATTCAAGAAACCATCACTTCCGCATCCCGCACCACGGCGCACGACAAGAAAAAGATCAACGTGCTGAATCTTTTTGGCTACACCGGAGGAGCCACCCTCGCTGCGGCAGCGGCGGGGGCCGCCGTCACCCATGTCGATGCAGCCCGCGCAATGGTCGCCTGGTGCTCCGAAAATGCCCGTCTCTCCGGACTCGGCTCCGCGCCAATCCGCTATGTGGTCGAGGACGCCGTCAAATACCTCCACCGTGAAATCCGCCGTGGCAGCCGCTACGATGCGGTCATCCTGGATCCCCCCTCCTTCGGTCGGGGAAAAAACGGAGAACTCTGGAGACTCTCCGACCACCTTCCCTCCCTGCTGAAAGCGGTACAACAGGTTCTTTCCGACACCCCGCTCTTTATTCTTCTCAATACCTACAGCGATCTCATCAACAAGCTCGATCAGGAACCCCGGTTCCTCCTCAGGAATCAACTCGGCGGCCAATGCGAAACCGTGGAACTCAGCCTCCGTGGAACGCTGGATCGGCAAGATCTCCCCTGCGGCATCTGCTCTCGCTGGACGCCATGACTGATGCAGGTGATCTTGGAATAGATCACAAATCAGTTTCAGCGGCCGTTTTTCTGACAAAGGACTCTTCCAGAACGGTCGCAAGACGGTCGCGGCGCAGAGGCTTGACCATGTAATCGGTCATGCCAGCGTCCATGCAGAGCTTCCTGTCCTCCCTGGTTGCGTTTGCGGTCAAGGCGATGATTTGAAGATTCCCATCCGGATGGGACGCAAGAATTTTGGTCGTGGCATCGATGCCGTTCATCACCGGCATCTGAACATCCATCAGAATCAGATCGAAGGATTCCCGTTCCACAATCCTGACCGCCTCAAGACCGTTATCAACGATCGTGGAATCGTAACCCAAACGGTTCAGCATCATGGAAATCACCTGCTGGTTGATCCTGTTATCCTCGACCAGGAGGATTTTCAACGGACACCTAC
>Ga0302274_10002762_pt1 | contig 15880 bp, 14 predicted proteins | sample III_Bog_N2_1_FD_198755 | JGI IMG/M metagenome (GOLD analysis project Ga0302274, IMG submission 198755) | Peat permafrost microbial communities from Stordalen Mire near Abisko, Sweden - III_Bog_N2_1 | ecosystem: Environmental > Terrestrial > Soil > Wetlands > Peat | place: Sweden: Abisko...
GGCATTCAGCCCGGGGTGCTTAAGCGCATTATTATTGGCCCCGCAGCAAACAGAATCAACACAGAGCGATTCGTGAAAGCGTGCCTTACTGCTTATCATCCGAAGAACGCGGGGGAGGTTGAAATTAGCTTTTGTGATATTCCTTACCGTGCAGTGTAGATTAAGCATACCCAATAACATCATGAAGCTCCGCATTTTGGCATGCCACATGTCCGTTATGGGTCGAAAGTGCCTGTTGGCATTTTCGGTAAGCAGACTCTCATAGCTAACTGAATCAGATCACCCGCGACGGTCCGCATAGGCCGAAGAGTGTGCGTTCATGGCGATTCCCCTAAAAGTCGGCTATGTCGGGAGCGGTAGTTAGAACTCATGGGGGAAAAGCGTAGCTCCTCCATCGAATCAAGAGATCCATGCCCGAGCGGATTATTCTATTTTGATGTAGTGGCGGGAGGCCGCTCCCACGAAATATTATTCCCGCATTGAATTGGAAATGGCATTAACCCTTGGACAAGGCTGTCCAGGCCGAAGCCGAAAAGCTTGGGATACGTGGTTGGTGGTTCGACGAGCTCACCACGAACGGCTTGGTGAATAGCCTTGTGTTTAAACCCCTTGCTTCAAGCTCGCCGAGATGAAATCGTCCAAATCCCCATCCAGCACACTCTGCGTATTGCCGATTTCGACGTTAGTGCGCAGGTCTTTGATGCGCGACTGATCCAGCACGTAGGAGCGGATTTGGTGTCCCCAGCCGATGTCGGATTTTCCATCTTCCAATACCTGCTTCTCTTCATTGCGTTTGCGCAGCTCTTCTTCGTACAGGCGCGATTTCAGCATCGCCATGGCTTCGGCGCGGTTGCGGTGTTGCGAGCGGTCGCTCTGGCATTGCACGACGATGTTGGTGGGGAGGTGGGTGATACGCACTGCCGAGTCGGTTTTGTTGATGTGCTGTCCGCCCGCGCCTGAGGCGCGATAGGTGTCCACGCGCAGGTCGGCGGGATTGATTTCCACTTCGATGGAGTCGTCCACTTCGGGAAACACGAACACGCTGGAGAACGAGGTGTGGCGGCGGTTGCCGGAGTCGAACGGCGATTTTCGCACCAGCCTATGCACGCCGGTTTCGGTGCGCAAGTGACCGTAGGCATAGTCGCCAGTCACCTTGAGCGAAGCGCCTTTGATGCCCGCGACTTCGCCGTCGGATTGTTCCAGCACTTCGACGCTGAAGCCCTTGCGTTCGCAGTAGCGCAGATACATGCGCAGCAGCATGGAGGCCCAGTCTTGCGCTTCGGTGCCGCCGGAACCGGATTGAATATCGACGAAGCAGTTATTCGGGTCCATCGGGTGGGCGAACATGCGGCGGAATTCCATATCCGCGACGCGCTTCTCGATGTCCTGAATATCGGCAGCCGTGGCGTTCAGGCTTTCATCGTCGTTTTCCGCCTGAGCCATTTCAAACAGCTCGCCCGCGTCGGCGAGGTCTTGCTGGATTTTGCCGAGGCCGAGCACCACGCCTTCCAGCATCTTGCGCTCACGACCCAGATCCTGGGCGCGTTTGGCGTCCTGCCAGATGGCGGGGTCTTCGGCGAGTTCACCGACTTCGGCTAGGCGTTCCTGCTTGGTATCGAAGTCAAAGATACCTCCGTAATTCCGCGCTGCGTAAGGCCAGGTCTTGCAACTGATTAGTGAGGGCGTTGAGTTGTTCGGCTTCCATGCTATGTGTTCCAGATTCCTTAGAGGGTGCGCATTATACCTGTCTTGCCCACCCGGATGTGCCGGAGCATTTCTGCAAATTTCGGTGATTTCTCCCTTCTCCCGTAGGGGGAGAGGGGCTATTTAGCCCTCATAATGTATGGAACCAAAGAGGTTTATCAACACTTTTAATTACACCTGCGAAGGAGTCTCTTCCCAATGTTCGATGATGAGTTGTAGCGTGGTCTTGCCGTTGTATTCGTTGAGCGCGAGTTTGTAGGCGGCGCGGATACGTTCGGGCATCGGGTCGGCGCTGAAAAAGCGGATGGCATCGAAGCTGGCATTAGGCGTGGAAAGTTTTATTTTGAGGTGTTTTTCGCCGACCACGCGCTGGCTTTCTACGGTGAATTCGCCTTCGAACAGCGGCTGCGGGAAGCCTTGTCCCCACACTTGTTGTTCCAGGCTGCGCGCGATGTCCAACGAGAAGTCGGTTGCGTCAAGGGTGCCGTCGGTTTCGATAATCCGGGTGAGGTCGGCGGGGGAGAGCAGGCTTTGCGCAATGACTTCGAAGGCAGATTGGAATTCATCGAAATGTTCTTCGCGAATGCTGACGCCCGCTGCCATGGCATGGCCGCCGAATTTTTGCAGCAGGTGCGGATGGCGTTTGGATAGCAGATCGAGCGCATCGCGCAGATGCAAACCGGGGATGCTACGCCCGGAACCTTTTAATTCTCCGGCTTGGGAGCGTGCGAAGGCGATCACGGGGCGATGGAATTTATCTTTCAGGCGCGAGGCGAGGATGCCGATCACGCCCTGATGCCAGGTCGCGTCGAACATCGCGAGGCTGCTGCCATCCGTTGGATTGATATGTTCCAGTGCGGCCAGTGCAGCTTCCTGCATATCGGCCTCAATGCTGCGCCGTTCGTGGTTGAGCGCATCCAGTTTCGCCGCGATCTGTGTTGTTTCGGCGGCATCATCGCTGAGCAAGCAGGCGATGCCCAAGCCCATATCCTCCAGCCGTCCGGCGGCATTCAGGCGCGGCCCGACGACGAAGCCGAGTTCATAACTTGATACCTTTGCATAATCTTTTTTGGCTACTTTCAGCAGCGCGTTAATGCCTGCACAAGCACGTCCGGCGCGGATACGCTGTAGCCCCTGTTGCACCAAAATGCGGTTATTTACGTCTAGTTTTACTACGTCTGCCACTGTGCCCAGTGCGACTAAGTCGAGAAGATGGCCGAGATTTGGTTCGGATTTTTCGATGAAAGCGCCGCGTTGTCGAAGCTCCGCCCGCAACGCCAGTAACACATAAAACATCACGCCGACTCCCGCCAGATTCTTGCTGGGAAAATCACAGCCCGGTTGGTTGGGATTGACGATACACAGCGCATCCGGCAAGGCGTCACCGGGCAAGTGGTGATCGGTGATCAGCACTTGCATGCCCATCCGGTTGGCCTCGGCCACGCCTTCCACGCTGGCGATGCCGTTGTCCACGGTAATCAGAATGTCCGGGGTTGATTGAGCTGCAAGACGAACGATCTCCGGCGTCAGCCCGTAGCCATACTCAAAGCGGTTAGGCACGATGAAATCCACCCGTGCGCCGAATGCGCGCAGACCGCGTAATCCCACGGCACAAGCGGTAGCACCATCACAGTCGTAGTCGGCGACGATCAATAGCTTCTTGTGTTCTGTGATGGCATCGGCTAGTAGCACAGCCATCTGTTGCGCATTTTTCAGTTGCGTGAAAGGCAACAGGCGGGCAAGGCCGGTCTCCAGTTGCGCGATGTCGGATATGCCGCGTGACGCGTAAATGCGCGCAAGAAGTGGTGCGATGCCCGCATCGGCGAGGCGTTGTGCAGCATCTTGGGGGGGGCTGCGCGGGATGATTTTTGGCATAGGGAGAATGCGGTATTGCAAGATATGCGAGTGTAACAGAGCCGGGGCATCCTCGTTTTTTGTGGCCGCTTCAGGTAGAATTCAGCCCGTTTCGTAAGACAGGTATATGTATCGTGGCATTGATTGTTCAGAAATATGGCGGCACATCGGTGGGTACACCGGAACGCATCAAGAGTTTGGCGCAGCGCGTGGCCAGATTCAAGGCGCAGGGGCATCAGATTGTGGTGGTGGTTTCCGCGATGAGCGGCGAAACCAATCGGCTGATAGAGTTGGCGAAAAAAATTCAGGAGCAGCCTGATCCGCGCGAACTCGATGTAGTGATTTCCACCGGCGAACAGGTGACTATCGGTTTGGTCTCCATGGCGTTGATAGAGCTAGGCTTAAAGGCCAAGAGTTACACCGGTGCGCAAGTCAAAATAGTTACCGATAACGCTTTCAACAAGGCGCGCATCCTCAGTATCGATGAACAGAATATTCGTACAGACCTGTCTAATAATTACGTGGTGGTAGTGGCTGGTTTTCAGGGTGTGGACGAGAACGGTAACATCACCACGCTGGGGCGTGGCGGCTCGGATACGACAGGGGTGGCGATTGCTGCTGCTTTGCGCGCCGACGAATGCCAGATTTACACGGACGTGGATGGGGTTTATACCACCGACCCGCGCTTGGTGCCGGAAGCGCGCCGGCTGAAGAGCATCACCTTTGAGGAAATGCTGGAAATGGCCAGTCTAGGCTCCAAGGTGCTGCAAATTCGCTCGGTCGAGTTTGCCGGAAAATACAAGGTCAAATTGCGCGTGCTGTCATCGTTCATGGATGATCCGGGCGAGGGCACGCTGATTACTTTTGAGGAAAACGATAAAATGGAACAGGCAATCATTTCAGGTATAGCTTTCAACCGCGACGAAGCTAAAATCACCGTGCGTGGCGTACCGGACAAACCTGGAATCGCATACCAGATACTCGGCCCGGTGAGCGAGGCCAATGTTGATGTGGACATGATCATCCAGAACGTTGGCGTGGACGGTTCCACCGACTTCTCCTTCACCGTGCATCGCAACGAATTTACCAGAGCGATGGAGATATTGAAAAACCAAGTGCAGCCGCACATCGGCGCACGTGACGTGATCGGTGATAACAAGACCGCTAAGGTGTCGGTGGTCGGTGTCGGCATGCGTTCCCACGTCGGCATCGCAAGCAAGATGTTCCGCACGCTTGCGGAAGAGGGCATCAACATCCAGATGATCTCTACTTCGGAAATAAAAATCTCCGTGGTGATAGACGAGAAATACATGGAGTTGGCTGTGCGTGTGCTGCACAAGGCGTTCGACCTGGATCAGGAAGCGGTTAATGTTTGACCTTTGCAAGGGTTTGCGGTAATCTGCGCGGCCTTTTGGAGAGATGGCCGAGTGGTCGAAGGTACTCCCCTGCTAAGGGAGCGTAGGGTTTATAGCCTTACCGAGGGTTCGAATCCCTCTCTCTCCGCCAAGGAGCAACAACCCGTTGAAGATTAACGGGTTTTTTGTTGTCATTTACGCATCGGCGTCACACACCGATATCCTTGATCTACGAAGAGGGCTTACCCAATGGCACGGCTTTTACTCGGTTATTCCACGACCGGATTAGTACGAATGGACTATAGAAAGTCAAAACAGATACGTGTACCTTTCGCTCACAGATTGAACTTGGATTTTTCCAGTATTAGTAAACATTAGGAGATTGATACTATGCGTTATTTAATTGCGACTGCCGCTACGGCAGCTTTACTGATCTCTGGTGGGGCTTTGGCCACACCACTTTCCGGTCTTTATAATACTGGTGCTGTTGTAAACTCGAACGGTACTGACGCCAACTACACCGTAAGTTCATCTGCCAGCTACACTAACGGGACGGCATTGAACCTTGTTAACGCGAACACATACGTTGCGGGTCCAGGAACCTATATTGCTAGCACAGGAAACCCCACTGGAGCTTCGGGCCAATGGATTTCGGCGGGAAACAGCACTGCCTCTAGCTGGATTACTCCGCTCACTCCCACTGATACGTCCCTGGATCCCACTAAAGACGGTATCTATACCTACCAGACAACTTTTTCCATTACAAGTAATCAAAAGTTATCCACAGCAACGCTTAGCGGTCGGTGGGCAGCTGACAACTACGGCTACATTACCCTGAATGGTAACGTGATCGCCTCAATTACCAACCCGCGTACCACTAATCAAAGTGATGGTGTCGCCTATGACAGCTGGAATGCTATCGCCGCAGTGGTTAATAGCGACTTTAAGTATGGTACGAACACCTTGGATTTCGTCGTGACTAATATTGCGCAGACTTCTGGCAACCCCACCGGATTGCGTGCCGAGTTCACTAGCAGTATTTCTCCTGTCCCAGAACCAACTGAAGGTGCGCTTCTGCTTTCCGGCATAGGCCTGCTAGGTTTCGTTGCAGCTCGCCGCAAGTCAGTTTAATTAGTGCCTCACACGAAGCCACAGAGGGATAATTCCCTTTGTGGCTTTTTTTTCTTTTGGCTAGCCCAAAACAGTCAATTAGCCAAACTACCTTAGGGTGTTGCTTTTCAGGTATTTGTAACAACTGAAAACACTCAAGGAGCGGGCTGATGTTTAGTGTTAAGCTACGTCACTTTTTTATAATCGGTATGCTGCGGAAGCTCCCATATGGGATGATGGTAATTGATTTTAAGATGTTCGCCGCATCACGTTTTCGCGGTATTTTTGCTTTGTTCAAGCTTGTTCCAGAAATGTATGTCAGTTACTACTCGGGTTCACAGACAGTTGTCTCCTACAATGGTGCACAAGCATTTTTTGTGGACTCAATCCACTCTTGTAGCTGTCAGGTTTGCCGGTAAATACAAATGGAATTTTCTACTGCCTGTCAACTGTGCCCACGTCTCGCGACTTTTCTTAAGGAGGTGCGCGAGGCGCAACCTGATTACCATGCAAAGCCTGTACCTTCCTTCGGCGATGCGGATACACGTTTCCTGATTGTGGGGTTGGCGCCGGGGATGCACGGGGCCAACCGTACCGGTCGCCCGTTCACCGGCGACTATGCGGGCATCTTGTTGTACTCGACACTGCATCATTTTGGTTTTTCCAGCAGCGCCGAGCCACTGAATGGTGCGGGTTGGGCCAATACCGAACTGATCTTGCGCGGTTGTCGCATTACCAATGCCGTGCGTTGCTTGCCGCCGCAGAACAAACCAGAACCTGCCGAGGTTAAGCAATGCAACACTTATCTGGCGAATGAGCTGGCGTCATTGCCGCAAGGCGCGGCCGTGCTGGCTTTGGGCACGGTGGCACATTTGGCGGTGTTGCGTGCGCTGGGTTTGAAGGCAAAGGATTATGGGTTTGGACATGGTGCGCAACATCCGCTGCCAAACGGCATGATGTTATATGACAGTTATCATTGCAGTCGCTACAATACCCAGACCAAGCGCCTGAACGAGACGATGTTTCATGAAGTGTTCGGCGCAATTACCGGGTACTTGCATAGCCTTGACCAAAGCAGTCGAATTCGATCCTAAGCAGTTTATCGCCAGCTTGCCTCTGTCGCCCGGCGTGTATCGCATGTTGGATGCACAAGGGCAGGTGCTGTATGTCGGCAAGGCAGGGCAACTGAAGAAGCGTGTCGCTTCTTATTTCCAGAAAATCAATATTTCTCCGCGCATCCGCTTGATGGTGTCACACATCGCGCGCATCGAGGTAACGGTCACGCGCTCCGAGGCCGAGGCACTGCTGCTGGAAAATAATTTAATCAAAACGCTCAAGCCGCGCTACAACATTTTGTTCAGGGACGACAAGTCGTATCCCTACATTGTGCTGACCGGACATCAATTTCCGCGTTTGGCCTACTACCGTGGTGCGACCGGCAAGCAGCATCAATATTTTGGTCCTTATCCGAATTCACATGCTGCCAAGGAAAGCATCAACCTGCTGCAAAAAATTTTTCGCATTCGCACCTGCGAAGACAGCGTGTTCAGCAACCGCACACGCCCCTGTCTGCTGCACCAAATTCACCGCTGCACCGCGCCGTGCGTCGGATTGATTTCCGGGGAGGATTACGCAGCCAGTATTCGCAACGCAGCGCTGCTGTTGCAAGGCAAACAGGGCGAGGTGGAAGGCTTGTTGCGTCAAGCGATGGAGCACGCAGCGGAAACACAGCATTACGAACAGGCTGCCGCTTTGCGCGACCAATTGCAAGCGCTGCATACAGTGCAGCAGAAGCAATTCATGGAAAGTGGTCGCGCGACGGATGCGGATATCGTCGCCGTAGCCGAGCTGGATGGAGTGCTGTGCGTGAATCTTGCCATGGTGCGCGGTGGCAGGCACTTGGGCGACAAGAGCTTTTTTCCGCAGAACGCCGAAGGGCAGTCGCCCGCCGAGGTGCTGGAAGCCTTTTTGGCGCAGCATTATCTGAGTCGCAGCGTGCCGCCGTTGATACTCGCCGGCATGGAAATCGCCACCGAAGCGTTGGAGGAACTATTCGGCGAACAGGCCGGACACAAGGTGCTGATACGCCATTCTGTTTCCGGTGAGCGCAAACAATGGCTGGACATGGCGCTGAACAATGCGTTGCTGGCCTTGCGCCAACAGGCGGGACAACAGGCCGGGCAACTGGCGCGACTGGAGGCGTTACGCGCGGTATTGTCATTGCCGCAGTTAACGCGCATCGAGTGTTTTGATATCAGTCACACCATGGGCGAAGCTACCGTTGCATCCTGCGTGGTGTATGACAACCTCGCCATGCGCAATGTCGAATACCGGCGCTATAACATTGTCGGTGTCACGGCGGGCGACGATTATGCGGCGATGCGGCAAGCCTTGTTGCGTCGCTATCAGAAGTTGCAGGCTGGTGAGGGCAAGCGCCCCGATTTGATCTTGATAGACGGCGGTACCGGGCAGTTGGGTGTGGCCTGCGAGGTGATGGCGGAACTGGGTTTGACGGATCTCACGTTGATGGGTGTAGCGAAAGGGGTAGAGCGTAAGCCGGGGATGGAACAATTGTTACTTCCGCAACGGGAAAAGCCGCTACAATTACCATCGGATAGTCCAGCGCTGCATTTGATCCAACAGGTAAGGGACGAGGCGCATCGCTTTGCCATCAGTGGACATCGCGCCAAGCGCGGCAAGACGCGCACGGCGTCCATGCTGGAAGAAATCAGTGGAGTAGGGGAGCGGCGCAGGCGTAATTTGCTGGCGCGTTTCGGTGGCCTGCCGGGTGTGCGACAGGCCAGTGTGGAAGAGTTGGCGCAAGTGGAAGGCATCAGCCGTGCGCTTGCGGAAAAAATTTATCAACAATTGCATTGAAAGTTCCGGCGCCATTTTTTCATGCCACTCAATATTCCCAATTTGCTGACCTGGTTCAGGATCGTAATGATCCCGGTTTTTCTCGCCTTGTTTTATGTGTCCGACGAAACGATCAGCCTGCACAACAAGCATCTGTTTAGCGTGCTGCTGTTTGCGTTCGCCGCAGTTACCGACTGGCTGGACGGCTACCTCGCGCGCAGATTGAACCAAAGTTCAGCGTTCGGGGCTTTCCTTGATCCGGTGGCGGACAAGTTGATGGTGGCGGCAGCACTGATACTGCTGGTGAGTTTGGGAGAAGTCGATGCGATCATCGCCTTTATTATCATTGGCCGCGAGATTGCCATCTCGGCCTTGCGCGAATGGATGGCCCAGCTTGGAGCGGGAAAAAACATTGCAGTGTCCATGCTGGGCAAGGTAAAAACCACATTCCAGATGATCGCGATTCTCTTCCTGTTATATCAGGAACCGCTGTTCGGTTTGCCCATCAATCAGGTGGGTTCATTTCTGCTTTACGTCGCGGCTTTGTTGACTTTGTGGTCTATGGCCTATTATTTGATGTTGGCGATACCGCAGATCACGCAAAAATCGCGCGAGTAAAAATTGATTTTTCCCCGTTGGTCTGTATAATGGCGCGCTCTCGGGGTGTAGCGTAGCCTGGTAGCGCGCCTGCTTTGGGAGCAGGATGTCGGGAGTTCGAATCTCTCCACCCCGACCAATTTAAACAATGACTTAGATATTTTGTCATTGGGTCAGAAAGGCTCGAAATTAGCAAAGTCGCTAATGCTTTCGAGCCTTTTCATTTTGGCAGCCTCAAAACAACCGAGCTAATCGGTACTTTGCGACTCTGAATATAGTCCCTGTCGTGGGTTCATCCGTATGCACAGGCGCGATTAATTCCTGATTCGCTGTACCCTAATCCTTTGTATCCACCGCAGCTTTGGCACGGCTACATGCCTGATAACGATCCACCTCACACCGCCTGCCAGTTTCGCAGATGTGATTTGTTTGGATATTACGGTTAGAATTACACCACTGATTAAAAATCATGAGGATCGGACTATGAATCTGGCAGAGTTGTTTCGTCATGAAACCAATTTGCAAGCCCTTCCCGCAGGCCATACTTTGTTTAGAGAAGGTGAGCCAGGCGATTTGATGTATGTCCTTATGTCCGGCACTGCCGATATTAGCGTACACCACAGAGTGGTGGAGACTGCGGAAGCAGGTGCTATCTTGGGTGAAATGGCGATGATTGACGACGGTACGCGTTCGGCGACGGTCACTGCAAAAAGCGATTGTACGTTACTGCCCATTGGGAGCAAGAGGTTCAGTTTCCTCATTCAACATACACCTAATTTCGCGCTGTATGTCATGCGAGTGATGGCGGCCCGCCTGCGCAGAACAGATGATCTCCTGTGATTGACCAACGCGGGTCGGCATAACAACAACGCAGACCTCGCGCTCCAAGTCTGGCAGACCCACTAGACTTCACCGCTCATTTTCGATAATCCGCATAACCCATGACGCTAGCTTGGCAAGATGGTCTGCCGTTTTCATCTCGCTTTGGCGATGTGTATTTTTCCGTAGATTCCGGGCTTGAAGAAACACGCCACGTGTTCTTGCAAGGTAACCAGTTGGTGGTGCGCTTTGCCGCATTGTCTGCGGGTGATAGTTTCACCATCGGCGAGACCGGCTTCGGCACCGGGCTGAATTTTCTCTGTGCGTGGCAGTTGTTCGAGCAGACCGCGCCGCCGGGTACGAGCCTGGACTTTTTCAGCATCGAAAGATTTCCGCTGGACGATGACGAGTTGCGCGCCGCACTGGCGCTATGGCCGGAATTGAAGCTGTTTGCGGAAGCACTGCTGCAATGCTGGCATCGGTGCGTGCCGGGCTGGAACCGCTGGTCGTTCGGCGGCGGGCGTGTACGGCTGACGCTAGCGATTGGCGATGTCGCCGAGGTGTTGCCGCAACTGCAAAACGGCGTAGTGGACGCTTGGTTCCTCGACGGTTTTTCTCCGGCGAAAAATCCCGAGATGTGGGACGAGGAAGTTCTGTCTGGCATCGCGCGCGCATCGCATTCTGCGGCGACGCTGGCGACCTACACCAGCGCGGGCTGGGTACGGCGCGGCTTGCTTCAGGCTGGGTTCGCGGTGGAGAGGGTGCCGGGCTATGGGCGCAAGCGCGAAATGCTGCGCGGCACAATTTCTCATCACTCCGCAGCCGATGGGAGAGTGCGTACACCGCAAACTGCCATCGTCATCGGCGGAGGGGTGGCCGGATGCGCAACGGCATACGCGCTGGCTGTACGCGGCGTCGCCGTGACGCTATTAGAAAGGGCGCCGCAACTGGCGAGCGCGGCATCGGGTAATCCGCGCGGCATTCTGCACGCGCGCTTCGGTGCAGGCAACAACCCGCTGCACCGTTTCGTGTTGGCTGCTTACGGTTACGCGCTGGCGTTGTTCGACGAAGTGTTGCCGGTAGACGGTGAATTACGCGCCGAATGCGGCCTGCTGCAACTGGATTTTTCGCCGAACGAGAACAAGCGCATTGCGCGGCTCGCCGAACGCGAATGGCCCACACATCTGCTGCGCTTCGTCGATGCCGCACAGGCGACGACACTGACAGGAATGGAGATGGCGCATGGCGGGCTGTGGTTCCCCGGCGGCGGGTGGGTTGTGCCGCCCGCGTTGTGCGCGCGGCTGGCTGGCGATGCGCGCATCGAACAGCATCTGGCACACACGGTGGAGAAATTGACGCAGACTAATGCGGGCTGGCGCGCGGCGGGACACGACGGTCTGGGCGATGAATGGGTTATCGAGGCGGATGTGGTGGTAGTGTGTTGTGCGCATTCGGCGCTGGCATTGGAGCAGTTCGTGAACTTCCCGCTTACGCCGGTGCGCGGGCAAGTCAGCCTGTTGCCCGCAACCGAAGTCAGTCAGTCATTGCGGGCGGTGGTATGTGGCGACGGTTATTGCGCCCCGGTGGTGGGCGGCGTGCATGTAACTGGGGCGACACACTCCTTCAACGACGAGTCGCTCGAGGTGCGCGTGGCCGACCATGCGGACAATCTGGAGAAACTGGCTGCGCATGCACCGGCCTTGCGTGCGGCGCTGGGTGAGGTGGATCTCGAAAGGTTGGGCGGCAGGGCTTCGGTACGCTGTTCGGCGCCCGGTGCGATGCCGCTGGTGGGCGAGGTGCAGGCCGGGCTGTATTGCAGTCTGGCGCATGGTACGCGTGGTCTGCTCAGCGCCGGGTTGTCAGGGGAGGCGGTCGCGGCGATGGTATGCGGACAGTTATCGCCGCTGCCAGCACCCATTGTATCTGCCCTGGCACCGCTGCCCCGCACGCGTGTCACCCGAGCAAGCTAGTCCGCGCTACGCTCTGGTGCCAATAAGGCCCTTTGTGTTTCGTCCAGATAACACCATTCGCCGTCCGCCAGTCCCAGTGCATCGAGTTTTAATCCGCCGATCTCGGTGCGGCGCAATGCGGCGCAATGATTTCCGGCAGCGGCCAGCATGCGTTTCACCTGATGATATTTTCCTTGTTCCAGTACGATCTCAAGATGGTGCGTGTCCAGCATGTGGCAGATGACTGCTGCCAAGGGCGCGGGTTCGTCGTGCAGCTTTACGCCATGCAGTAACTTGGTAACCAGTTCTGGTGTCACCGGGTCGTGAGTGGTGGCGACATAGACCTTGGGGATGTGGCGCTTGGGTGAAGATTGCGCGTGGATGAAGGCACCGTCATCCGACATCAATAGCAGGCCTTTGGTATCGTGGTCGAGGCGGCCCACCGGCTGTACATCGCGCCGGGCGAACTGTTCCGGCAACAGGCTGAGTACGCCGGGGTGATGGCTGGGCTTGCGCGAACATTCGCAATCGGCGGGCTTATTCAGTGCGATGTACAGATGTTCGCGGTAGAGAGTGAACTGCAAGCCGCCGCTTTCGAAAATTATGCGGTTGTCGGTGACGATTTCGCCATTGATGCTTACTTCGCCGTCGGCGATTAATTCAGCACACCACTTGCGTGTGCCAAAGCCTTGCGATTGGAGGATGCGGTCGAGGGTCTGTTTGCTCATGCTCGAACTTTAGCAGAGTTTTGGCCAACCCTGAACAGTCGTCCGACTATGTGTAAATGTCGATGTTATTTCCCTGTGTGGTACTGGAGGAACTTGCAGAGGCGGATTGAGAGATCGACGAGGACGCACTTGTCGTATTGTTCGATTTTGCGACCTCCAATTGAGCGATTTGTGCCTCAATTTCGGCGAGCTGAGCGGTGAGTTGCTGAACTTGCGCAGCCCCTGCCGTGGTCGAAGCACTCTTCTGCGCATTCTCAAGTTGTTTTTGAATACTGGACAGTTGTTTTTCGAGGGCCGCAATCTGCGAACTGTTGGAACTGCTGCCCGAAACAATACTCGTTGATGAACCTATTGCAGATACCATTTTAGTTACCTCCTAAATTGTAAATTGAAATGGAATAATCATGAGTTAATTATCGACATAACGAATTCGAATTGCAGGGTGCATTGTGTAAAATAAGGTAAATAATTGTAAAGATGCAGCGTGCATCCTCATTGAGGAGGATTTTTGTCATGGACAAGATGTGCCTCGAATCTTGAACGCAATTCGTCCGCCTGTTTGTGCTGCTCAGGTGTTAGCAATGCTCGAAGCTGGGATTCTGTTGCGGTGCGCAGCACAAGCGTGTCAGCGATGGCCTTGGCCAGTTTATCCGCAAGAGTACGCACTTCGGATGGGCTGTAATGATCCGAGATTGCCAGTCGATTCATTTCTTCTGTAGCCTTGCGGACGGCCTTATGCTGTTCTCGCACGGTCGGTTCTTGACTGTACAGGAGTTCGAATATTTTGTCCTGTTGTAACTCGCTCAAATCAAGGCCGCGAAGAAAAGGTGGAATGAGTTCGCCGTCGTTTGGAAAGTGAGGGCCTGACATCATCTCGCCGGGAGGTGGTGGAGGCAGCAACATCCCTTGTCGCATGTGCATCATCATTTCATCGTGCATGTCGAGAACCGCTGACTGTCTTGAGTCGGCGTGTCCATTCTGGCAATCCCACGGTGCTGATCTCACCGCAAGGGGAAATGCCAGGGCGATTGCTCCGATCATCAAACCGTAGCGAAATTTGTTAGTGATGTTTTGCATAATAGCTCTCCAGAAGTAAATGACTCGATCACCGGTAACTCCACCATGGAGTGATCATCGAGTGGTGCCATTCTCCAGCCGCATGCGGTAAAGTGCCGTTAACCATCCGTAAATTCATGTAAATGATTATTGTGCGAGAGTTAAATTCGCAGATGCAGGTCAGCAGATACAGTTACCAAGTGTAAAAACTTGTAAATGCGGGTATCTGCGACAGCGCGAGGCGAGCAGACTCAACTAGAATGTCCTACAAGGTTGATGAGCATACGCACAATGAACAGATTCACGGGCTTTGCCCTATCGAGCATCTTTATTGCCGTGCTGAGCGGCTGCACTGCGGTCGGCCCTGACTACGCCAAGCCTGATATGTTAATGCCCGCAAATTGGACAAATGCCCCGGCAAAATCCGCCATGGAGCAAGATCTATCGCGCTGGTGGTTAAAACTTGGCGATCCGCTGCTGTCCGATCTCATTGCGCAGTCACTCAAGGCCAGCCCCGATTTGCGCAGTGCACAGGCGAAACTGCGCGAGGCTCGAGCCCGGCGCGGGCTCGCCGGAGCGAATCAGTTTCCGACCATCAGCGCTTCCGCATCCGAGAATTACAGCAAGAGCAATGCCGCACTCGCGAGCGCCGGCGGGTTTACGGGTGAGCTTTACAACGCGGGTTTCGATGCCAGTTGGGAACCGGACATCTTCGGTGGTGCCCGGCGTGCGACGGAGGCGGCCCAAGCCGATCTGGAAGGTAGCGCAGCCAGCCTGCACGACACCCAGGTTTCGCTGGTGGCGGAAGTGGCGCTCAATTATGTGGAATTGCGCGCTTATCAGGCACGGCTGGCCATTGCCCAAGACAACCTGGCAAGCCAGTCGGAGACTCTGGCGCTGACCGGCTGGCGGGCGGATGCCGGCCTGACCAGTTCGCTGGACGTGGAACAGGCGCGCGCTAATCAGGAACAGACGCGTGCCCAGATTCCCAGCCTGGAATCCAGTCTCGCCCAAACGGAACACCGTCTTGCGGTGCTTATCGGGCAGACGCCGGGTACGTTGTACGATAAGCTGGAAAAGCCTGCGCCGATCCCGGCGGCTCCCGACGACGTGGCAGTCGGCATTCCCGCCGACACCTTGCGCCAGCGTCCGGATGTGCGCGTCGCTGAGCGCAAACTAGCGGCGGAAACCGCCCGTATTGGCGAAACAACGGCCACCCTCTATCCCGGTTTCAAACTGAGCGGCTCCATCGGCTGGGAAGCCCTCGGTTTCGCCGCGCTGGGGGGTAGCGACAGTTTCACCAGTTCTCTGCTCGGCAGCGTCACCGCCACGCTGTTCGACGGCGGTCGTATCCGCCAGAACATCGAAATCCAGAATGCGATCCAGGAACAGGCCTTGGTCAGTTATGAAAAAACTGTACTCAGCGCTCTGGAAGAGGTGGAAAACGCGCTGGTTTCCTACGCCAACAGCCGCAAGCGCGAACAAGCCCTGCGCGAGGCTGCCGATGCGGCGCATAACGCCGTGCTCATGGCGCGCTACCGTTACACCAGCGGCATCACCGATTTCCAGATCGTACTTGACACCGAACGCACCCTGCTCACGGTTCAGGACAGTTTAAAAACCACGGAAGCGGATAGCATTTCCGACCTGATCCGTCTCTACAAGGCGCTCGGCGGCGGCTGGCAAGCATCTGCCGATGGCGAAAACACTCCCTTTTAACAAGGAACACCTCATGAGCAACACCCCTGTCGATGAGAAAGAACCGCTGGCCCGAATCGTTGCTGCGGAAAATCCGGCCCGCTTCCTTGGACTCTCCAGCCGTGTCTGGGTGATCGGCGCACTGGTCATAGCC